>OBWJ01000303.1_pt1 | contig 41628 bp, 28 predicted proteins | sample 1495181 | NCBI WGS metagenome assembly OBWJ01 (sample SAMEA2580041, study PRJEB22360) | human gut metagenome
GGGGGGGGGGGGCGGAAAAGCCCGGTCCCCGTCTCTGTTTATAAGACACACCGGAACGGTTCGACACACAACGACAAACACTTTTTTTTTCGGGATTACCCGGCGAATGAGATCAGTGCATAAAGAAAAGAAGCGAGAAAACGGCTAATGCCTCGCGTAGTTTTTTCAATGCGAGCGTCAGGTGGTTTTCGACCGTTCGTTTCGATATCTTGAGTTCGTCGGCAATGGCCTGATTGTCCATCCCCGCATAACGGCTCATTTCGAATATCCGGCGGCGTTGTTCGGGCATCCGGCAGACGACAAGCCGGATGAAAAGCTCTTTTTCACGGGAATAGTATTCCCTTTCGAACGATTCGTCCGGCAGCGTTTCCTCGATCTGAATATATTGTTCCCAATCAATATTGGTCATCTGGCGAATCGCATTGAGAGCGGCGTTACGCGCCATGCGATAAACATATCCGTTGAACGAAGCGACCCGCCCCTGAAAGATGTCGCGCCGTTCCCAAATCTTCAGAAAAATGTCCTGCGCAATGTCTTCCGCAGTGCTCTCCTCCTTGACGATACAGCCGACGAACGCGCAGACACGGGGATAATATCTCCCGAACAACTCTCCGAAAGCATCCTCGTTGCCTGCGGACAATCGTTGCATCAGTTCGTATTCGGAATCCAACGGCATCTGTTTTCCGGGATAATGGTGTGAAGGCAAACAAATATAAAAAAAATTATCGACTCGAATTCCTTTCGTATTCGGCTGTGAATTTTTTTGCCGCACCGTAACCGTCGGGAGCGGCTTTCCAGATAGTCGTCAACGTCAGCAACCCCAAAACGGCGAAGACAAGAATTACGGCGTAGATGGAATTCCACCCGTAACGGTCGGCGATAAACCCCAGCCCGACGCCGGAGATCAGCGTACTGGCATAACCGAATACGCCGAGTATCCCGTTGGCAGTGGCCGACGCCTCTTTGGTCGCCTGATTCGACATGGCGATCCCGAGCAGCGCCTGCGGTCCGTAGATAAAAAAAGCAATCAGCATGAAAGGAACGGCCATTACCCACGGAGAGACGGTATCGGGAATGCACCAAAATACGATCGTCATGACGATCGTCCCAAGCATACAGAAAACACATGTGCGGTGTGCGCGGCTGCCGAACAGCCGGTCAGTCGCCCATCCTGCGATCACCATACCCAGATTTCCGCCGATAAATTCGAATGCCGCCACCATGATTCCGGCTACGGCGACCGATATTCCTTTGGTATGAGGCAGAAGCATCATCCCCCAGTCGAGCAATGAGAACCGGACGATGTAAACAAAAAAATTGGAGACTGAAAGCACCCAGACGATCGGATTCCCGAATACCATACGGCGCAGGAAGGCCGCATGATAGGCCTTGTCCGATTTCCGGACAGGTTTCTGCTCTTCGCCCGGAACCTTCATCTGCTCAAGTTCGGGCAGCCCCACCGAAGAAGGTTTGTCGCGCAGTGCAAGGTACAAAGCGACCGCTCCCAAAAGCGAAAACGCCGCAGGAATGAGAAAACAAAGCCGCCATGCGCTGTTGTCAAAATAGTGTACCAGCACGGCGCCCATTACAAAGATCAACCCGGCCCCGATCGAGTGCGACATGTTCCAGATCGACATTTTGCGGGCCAGTTCGTTGGCCGGCACCCAGTGAGTCATGAGGGGCGGGACGGGTGGAACTCCCATGCCTTGAAAATAACCGTTCAACAGCAAAATCGAACCCATGATGATCGTAAGCGCCGTAATGTACTCCTGCCCGCCGGCCGTTCCGGCGACGAGCATCGCCATTTTATCACTGAATCCGAATCCGATATTGACCAGCGCACTGAGCGCAAGTCCCAGAGACATGACCTTCCGGGCGCTTACACGGTCGGCGATGAATCCGTTAATAAAGCGGGACAGACCGTAAATAATACCGTTCAAGGTCAGAAACAGCCCCAGTTGGGCCTTGGTTATGCCGAATGTAACCTCGATGCTCGGCATGGCGGTATTGAAATTCTTGCGGACAAAATAATAGAGCGCATAACCGACCATCGTCACGACGATTGTGCGGGTCTGCCAGTACTTGAATTTCTTCGTTTGTTCGGGAGTCATTGTGTCTTGAATTAGCAGGTTCATCCATCATGTCTATATATAGGACACATGAAGCACACACTACACACAAAGACTTCTGCCATTTGAAGTATGAAAAATCATCACTCCCGAAGAAAGCCGCATCTTCGACGAGTCGTGTCTGACAACGCCCCCTTGCCGAAAATACATTTAACGATAAGACAGTTGAAGTCATGCTCCAATCCGGCTTCGCAGAGCAGTTCATTGGAATTCATTAAGCCGGAAAGAATATTTACAAACCACATTTTTCAATATTTTGGTCATTTCCGACTGTCGATTTGCGGTTGGTATTTATATATCTAAAAAACGCGATTTGAAAGCGGCTCCAGACTCGCTCGCTTCAAATGAGCAAAAAATCCGCACCGGAAAATTCCTACCCAAAGGTTTCAGAATTCCTCGTTACGGCTTCCGAAAATGAAACGGTTCCTGATGGAATATTACAACTGTCCCGTCCTGAAAAGGTTTACAGTGATAATTAAATATGAGCATTTTGGTTCAAAAAATATTGTCCTGATATAAGTTTACATATGACTTCCGAATTTTTCGGCACCAATGATGTTTGAACTTCCCGGTTCTAGGTTCCGCTTCAAAGGGCGTAAGCCAATCGCAACTGGCATGAGGTCTGAGTGAATTGTAAAGGATAACGATCTCATCGAGGCGTTCTTATGCTGCCTGAAAACTTTCAAAACATTCTTCGTCGATCCATTCGCTTTTCAGAATACCGTTCACCCGTTCTGCAACAGCCTTCTCATACAGATCGCCCTTTTCAGTCATGTTGATGCGAATCCCATTATCGGTCAACAATTTCACATATTCTTTCGAACAATATTGGCATCCTCTGTCCGAGTGATGGATTAACCCTTGCCGTTTTTGCTACGGAGTGTGGTCTATGGCCATCCTCAGAGCACAGAGCGCTCCGTCCCGTTCCAAAGTCGTATTCAGATCATAGCCAATAGGCATCCGTTATCAGAGCCAGATATGCAAATCCCTCTTTCAAAGAAATATACGTAATATCTCCGGCCCATAAACGATGCGTCCGTTCGAGGCCGAAACCTCGGATCAGATTCGAATATTTGCATCCAGCGCCGCGAGCAGGTCGTAAGCTATTTCTTCCGACGTTTGACTAGAAGATTGTTTTCCGAAAGCAGCGTAAATAACCGATCCCGGCTGACCGGCAATCCGTCTTATTGCAGCAAATGTCACAGTTTGCAGCCGCCGAGCCGGGGCATCAGTTTTCGGTAGTAACCCATCCGCTTCAAAAGAAGGGTATCGGACAAGGCTGCTTGCACATTACGCCATAAATGTTTATAATAGGCCTGACGGGTATAGCCCGAACAACCTGCATAGAAACGACAGGCAAAATGCCGGTTGCCAACCACGTCCCAAATCTATGCCCGCATCACCAACGACAAGATCGGGCAGGATATGGCAGCGTTGAGCGAAAAACTCAACAGCGTCTTCAAGGTCACGCAGTAATCCGGCACGATTCCGGAATACCGTACCCCGTAATTTATTTCCGCCGGCAGGGAATTAAACACCGGAGATGAAAATACGCAAGGCCATGCGAATCGCTCGAAGGGCGAGCCTTGGGATTTCCATCCCCAGCGTTTTGCTGGTCGCTACCGTCGCACACTCTGCGGACCGGACGGCAGCCGCTTCACAACACACGCATATCAGAAACCAAATAGTTGCAACAGAGATTTCTTTCGCGGCCTGCTTCGATAAACTGCCGTATAAATGCAGATTTGTTTAGATATTTATTTCTTGAATTATATATTTCTCTGTTTCTGCATCGAATCATCCGCATGTCCGGATGATTATTCCGATAAATATTTGTCCAACCGTCTGTTTCTTTATCTGAATATTTGTTTCGATGGCAATATACAACCTGCCGAATCGCTTCGATTCTGATGTCCGCTCACGACCGCTCCAGTCCGTTCGGCGGACTTTTTTTCATCTTCAGACTGTTGTAATATTGCATCGGGAACAGCCCTACCCTCGGAAGCAGCATCGGGGAATTCTGAAAACTTTGGGCAGAGATTCTCCGGCGCGAATTTTTCCCATCGTCAGATGGGACCATTTGCATGTCGTGTCGCTACGCAAAGATTTGCATGAATACGACCGCTCTTATCCATATTGCGGATTTGTAACCAGACTACAAACACGCAAATCGAATTAGATCGATTTGTAACAAGGCTTATCACATCTGTAACAATCGTTATCGAAACGTTACACACAACAGACTATTTTTGTTATACCAAATAAATCAACTAATCTGATATGAAAAACAAGTTACTACTATTCGGGTATGTCTTTGCCGCCTCGTTCGGGGCATTCGTAGTCGGGCTTAATTTGGGAGGAATTTCCGGGGCGCTCGAATTCATTACCGCCGAGTTCGGGCTTTCGGCCATGGCCATGGGACTCGTGACAAGCGCCATTATGATTGGCTGCCTGATAGGAGCATTGCTGGGAGGGCGTTACAGCGATAAATACGGCCGCAGAAACATGATGATCATATCTGCCGTCATGTTGATACTGTCGGCCGTCGGATGTGCCATGGCAAGCAATGCCGCATGGCTGATTGCAGCCCGTTTCCTAGGCGGCTGCGGTATGGGTGTCCTCTCGGCTGTAATACCTATTTATATATCCGAAATATCTCCTGCCAAATGGCGCGGAACATTCGTTTCGTTTTACCAGTTATTCATCGTTATCGGCATTCTTGCTGCTTATTGCGCCGATTTTGGGATGATTTCGTGGGGAAACAACTGGCGTTGGATGCTAGGATTGCCGTTGTTGTTCGCTGCGGGCAATCTACTGATGCTGTTGTTTCTGCCCGAAAGTCCGCGTTGGCTGATTAAACAGGGGGAATATGAGGTTGCCCGAAAAGCCATCGCCCGCATGGGAATTTCTTCCGAAGATGCGGCAGTTATGCTTGAAACACCGAAATCTTCGCAGAAGGGCGGGCCCAAATTATCCGAGTTATTCCGCGGATCGACGACACACATCGTCCTGTTGGGCTCGTTGCTCGCCGTATTCCAGCAAATCACCGGAATTAACGTTATCATCAATTACGCCCCTGAAATATTGCGGCAGACCGGTATCGGCGGAGATACGGCACTTATGCAGGCCATTTATGTCGGAATAGTGAACTTTCTGTTCACGATTGTCGCCGTATGGCTAGTGGACCGTCTGGGCCGCAAGAAACTGCTTTTGTGGGGATGTGCCGGATTGGTCGTGTCACTAGCGTACCTGACCTATGCCTTTGCCCAGCCGCTGCCCGGCAGTATCGGGATTCTGATCGTCCTGCTTGTTTACATCGCTTTCTTTGCTGTGTCGCTTTCCCCGCTTATGTTCGTCGTTACAGCCGAAATATATCCCTCGGCGATCCGGGGTACGGCCATGGCGCTTTCAACGGGGATCAGCTGGGCCTGCGCATTTCTGGTCGTGCAGTTCTTCCCCATAATGCTGGAGAGTTTCGGTGCGGCAATCGTTTTTGCCGGATTCGGAGTCCTTTGCCTTGCTGCATGGCTGTTTATCTACATCTGGATTCCCGAAACCAAAGGGCGTTCGCTTGAAGAGATTGAAAAACAACTGCTAAAAAAAGAGTAAGATGTATTCTAAACCCCTTGTTATCGGCATCGGCGAATTTCTGTGGGATATTTTGCCTACTGGCCGCAAAGCCGGAGGAGCTCCCGTGAATTTTGCCTATCATGCCTCGCAGAACGGTGTCGAAGGCTGGGCTGTCAGCGCTGTCGGCAATGACGATGCCGGACGCGATCTGCTGGCAGTTACCGCCAGTTACGGTATCCGTACACTCGTTGCTACGGTGGATAAGCCGACCGGCACTGTCGATGTGTCGCTCTGCGACGGCCAGCCTACCTACACGATCCACGAACATGTCGCATGGGATTATATTCCGCTCACGGAAGAGATGCTGTCTTTGGCGCGCCGAGCCGGCGCCATCTGCTTCGGCACGCTGGCACAGCGCGGCGAAGTTTCGCACCGGACCACATGCGCCATGGTCGAAACTGTACCGGCCGACGCTTATCGCATCTATGATATCAACCTGCGTCAGCATTTCTATTCGAAAGAGTTGATCGACCGGTCGCTCCGCATCGCGAACGTGCTGAAAATAAACGATGACGAACTCGTCCGGTTGCAGGAGATGTTTGCACTTCCGGAGGATACGGATGCTGCGTGCCGCCAATTGGCGGAACAATATGCACTTCGCATGGTCGTACTTACCGGCGGGGATCGTTTCAGCTCCATTTATACCCGCGAGTGTATATCTACGCTGCCGACACCCCGGGTGGAAGTCGTCGATACCGTAGGCGCTGGCGATGCCTTCTCCGGAACCCTGATCGGAGCCTTGCTTTCGGGCCGGACGATCGCAGAGGCGCACCGGACTGCCGTTGAAACCGCGGCTTATGTCTGTACCTGCGCAGGCGCATGGCCTCCGCCTCGAAAATAATCTGACCTTAAAACCCAAGTTTACCATGAAACGACTGACTACGATCTTAATGGCGCTCTGCACCATAGGCTGCGGAACGCACGGCAGTCCCTCGGACGCCGCTTCACAGGTGACGATGGCGTCACTGTTGGATGAAATGATTTCATACGACGCAGTGACCGGTTATCCGGCCGTGAATTACCGTGCGGCGCAGGTCAGCAGTTACGACCGCCGTACCGTTGACCTTCATGAACCCGGCTGGTTCGCCAACGACGACGGAGCCGGATTCGAACGGCTCGACACGATTCGCGGCCGTGTCGAAAAGGTGCTCTTCGATGAAAAGGGCCCCGGAGCCATAACGCGCATCTGGATGACAACCAACGATAAACGGGGAACGCTGCGGTTCTATTTCGACGGAGCAAGTACGCCTGAAATCGAGATTCCAGCCTATGATATGGCACGCTTCCCGGTGACTGTAGGCGAGGCCCTCTCATTGACACATACGCATTATGAAGATGAACTCTCCAAAACCGGCGGCAACACCTTCTTTCTGCCCCTGCCTTATGCCCGATCCTGCCGCATCACACTCGAAGAGTCCGATTACACGGTCAAAATCCCCCGTTATTATCATATCGGATACAGAACCTATGACAACGGAACGAATGTTCGGACCTTCTCGTTGAGAGAAGTGCGCAAGCTCACGGATAAGATCGCCGCGGTAAACCGTAAATTGCTTTCGCCCGAAACGTATACCGACGGAACGGAGTGTACCCGGACCGTCACCCCGATGTCGAACGGCGCCACGTCGCTGCACTTGCCCGACGGAAACAAAGCGATCCGGTCGTTGACCATAACGCTCTCGGAATTTGATCCGGCAGATCTTGTCGAGATCATGCAGCGGACTTGGCTGCGTATCGATTTCGACGGTATACGCTGCGTATGGTGTCCCCTCGACTGTTTCTTCGGAGCCGGCACCGGTGCACCGGCTTCATCGAACTGGTACGTCTCGTCCGACGGCAAAGGCACCTTTACGAGCCGTTGGGTGATGCCTTATGCGGAACATGCGGACCTGCGTCTCGAAAAAAGGACCGATATTCCCTTTACAGCCGTAATCACGGGTTATGTCGATGATTTCGACTGGACGGCACAGACACTCTATTTCCATGCAACTTACCACGATGAAACAAGTATTCCAGTCAACAATGATTATAACTCGCCGGACAATCTCGACTGGAATTTTACGACCATAACCGGTCGCGGGGTCTATTGCGGCGATGTGTTGTCGCTTTACAACCACTGCCCGGACTGGTATGGTGAGGGCGATGAAAAGATATGGATCGATAACGATACGTTCCCGTCGTTCATGGGTACCGGGACAGAGGACTATTACAACTGTTCTTGGGCGCCTGTGGTGCCGTTCGCAACGCCGTTCGGCGGCGCTCCCCGGGCCGATGAAGCATCGTCGCACGGATACAATACCTTTGTCCGAACCCGCAATCTGGATGTAATACCTTTCGGGCAACGGTTGCAATTTGACTTGGAAATGCTGAGCTGGAATCCCGGTGCGGTCGATTACCGGGCAGCTGCTTTCTGGTACGGGACGGCAGCGTCTGCGGCAACGGAGAAAAATTAACCTAAATACCATCAATTATGAAACAACTCTATTTCATGTTATGCATGGCTCTGATGCTGCTGTACGGCATGCCGGCATCTGCTCAAACGAGTCACGGCATTTCCGGAAAAGTGACCGATCAGACCGGAAACGGAATTGCCGGGGCATCGGTCATCGTCAAGGGAACTACGACCGGGACCTCGACCGGCAGCGACGGCAGTTACTCGCTGAACGTAAAGGACGGAAATGCAACGCTCGTGTGTTCCTTTATCGGCATGAAGAGTGCAGAAGCCGCTGTAAATGGCCGGACAGAGGTGAACTTCGCACTCGAAGCCGATGCCATCGGCCTTGAGGAAGTGATTGCGATCGGTTACGGCACGATCCGCAAAGAGGAGATCACCAGTTCAATCACCCGAGTGTCATCCGATGAATTTTTACAAGGAAGCGTCAGCAATCCGCTTCAACTGCTTCAGGGAAAAGTCGCCGGTCTGGGTATTTCCAAAACATCGGGCAATCCCAGCGGCGAGCTGAGCATCATGTTGCGCGGTATTTCGACGCTGGCAGCCTCTTCGGCTCCGCTTATCGTGATCGACGGGGTGGCCGGAGGGTCCCTCAACGCCATTTCACCGGAAGACATTGAATCCATCGATGTCTTGAAGGATGGTTCGGCCGCTGCCATCTACGGTACGCGCGGAACGAACGGCGTGATTATCATCAATACCAAACGGCCGCAGTCGGGACGAGTCGCGTTGGAATACAAAGGCTATGTCACCATCGACCAAATGCTCGATGAGACCTCCGACTATCCGGATGCCACGGAACTCCGCAGTCTGAAATCCCGGCTTGCGAAAGAGGATTCCCGCTTCGACCTGATCAACGATTTCAAGGGCGACACGGACTGGGTCCGGGAGATTACCCGCACGCCCGTCAGTCAGACGCACTATGTTTCGCTGCAAGGCGGAAATGCCCGGACGAATTACCTCGCTTCGGTAACCTACAACGACAAACAAGGTATCTACAAGGGCTCTTTCGACGAGTCGTTGACCGCCAAACTCAGCATCAACCACGCAATGTTCGACGACCGGTTCAAGATCGCCCTGAATGTCAGCAATAAAATCGTAACGCAGGGTATCGTTCCGGACGATCTCTATATGCAGGCGCTCAGCCGGAACCCGACCATCCCGGTCTACAACGCCGACGGCTCCTATTATGAAAACAGCAACGGTGCCAACCCGGTAGGCTTACTGAAAGAACAGAACACCGAAAACAAGTACGACCAGCTGATGATGTCGGGACGGATTTCGGTAGAACCGGTCAAGGACCTGACGATCAGTGCAACGGGTATCTACATGGGCGACTTCAACGATTACGCTTACAGCACGACCCAAAAGCATTATTCATCGACGATGGGCAGCACGCAGGGACAGGCGCGACTCTCCGGGGGCCACGGCGAGGACAAGACACTCGAATTACAGGCCGACTATTCGCGCAAATTCGGCCGCCATACGCTGCAGGCAACCGTCGGATACAGTTACAATGACTATATCCACCAATCTTCCGAAATGTATGCCTACGATTTCCCAATTGACGGATTCGGCGCATGGAATATCGGTTCGGCGAATTCGACGCTCGATGGCACCTCGAAGCTGACCAGCTATAAGTACCGGATCAAGCTGATCGGTTTCTACGGCCGAGTGAACTATAATTTCGACAATAAATACCTTTTTATGGCCAGCCTGCGCCATGAGGGAAGCGATAAGTTCGGAAAGAACAACCGTTGGGGTACTTTTCCGGCCGTAAGTGCCGGCTGGCGGATTACACAGGAAAAGTTCATGCGGGATGCATATTGGGTTTCCGATCTCAAATTACGGGTCGGATACGGCATAACCGGCACCGCTCCCTCATCGCCCTACCAATATGTCCCGCTATACAATTTCAGTACGGCATACATGGGGTATGACGGAGGTAAATGGGTGAATGGTATCGTGCCGACGAACAATGCCAACGACGATCTGAAATGGGAGCGCAAAAAGGAACTTAACGTCGGACTGGATTTCGCTCTTTTCAACAGTCGGTTCCGGGGCAGTATCGATTTTTACAACCGGCGCACCGATGACCTGCTCTACACCTACACGGTTCCGACACCGCCCAATATTACCAATTCGATTCTGGCCAACGTGGGTTCGATGCGCAACCAAGGTGTCGAGGTGATGCTTTCAGGCGACCTGATCTCCCGCAAAGACATGGCATTGACCCTCAGCGGAAACTTCTCCTACAACAAAAACAAACTGATTTCGCTCTCCAACGACAGGTATACAATGGAATATCTGACACTCGGCTCGACCGGAGAACCCATGCAAACTTACACGCACCGGCTCGAAGATGGCTGGGCAGTCGGCAACTTCTACGGATGGCGTGTCGATGGACTGAAAAACAGCACGACTTGGAATGTTGTCGGAGCCGAAAATTCGGACCCCAGTGAAGATAATAAGACTATTATCGGTAACGGGATGCCCAAAATGTTCGCCGCTTTGCAGGCCAGTTATCGCTGGAAGGGGCTTGACGTGTCGGTATCCTTTCGCGGAGCTTTCGGCTTCGATATTCTGAACGCCTACCGGATGAAGTATGAAACACTCGCTTGGCTGTCGAGTTTCAACGTGCCGAAATCAGCTTATCAGAAGATCGGCGAATATTACAATTTCGCGCCGTCGATCTATTCGGACCGTTATATCGAACCGGGCGATTACGTCAAACTCGACAATCTGACCATCGGCTACACATTCGATCTTTCACAACGCAACAAGGTGATACGCAGTATCCGGGTCTTCTGTACGGGCATGAACCTGCTTACGATCAGCGGCTATTCTGGGCTGGACCCCGAAGTGGCGATCGTCGGCCTCACACCCGGCGTGGACCCGATCAACAAATACCCTAACCTGCGTTCGTACATCGTCGGTGCATCGTTCAACTTCTAATGATCAAAACCATGAAACGAAAAACAATACATCTGTTCGGCGCATGCGCACTTCTGCTGGCTTCATGCACGAATCTCGATCCGGATATTTACAGCGATATGACAATCGACAAGATTCTGGAGGACAGTGAACAGAGCTCGGCCTACCTGCTGACACCCATGTACGGGCAGATGCGCTGGTTCAACGAGGACCGCAGCATCTGGGACCTGACCGAGCTCGGAACCGATGCATGGGTCATTCCGACCAATTCGGACGGAGGCTGGTATGACGGCGGTATCTGGCTGCGGCTGGACAATCACGAATGGAAATCGACCGACCCCCATTTCAGTACTTGTTGGAGCCACTTGTGGTATGGCATTACGACCTGCTGCAACCGGGTGCTGCATCAGTTCGAAGAGGCCGGGCTGGAGCTCGACGAGCAAACGCTGGCGGAGGTTCGTGCCGTGCGTGCATTCTATTATTATTACCTGCTGTCTCTTTTCGGGAATGTGCCGATCATGGAGACCTACGACGTGCCGAAAGATTATATGCCGACGACGCGCGACCGGAAAGAGGTGTATGATTTCGTCGTGCGGGAACTGCGCGAGAGCATGGACAAACTGCCCGAAGAACAGCGGTACAGTCGTTTTAACAAGTGGGCTGCCAAGCATCTGCTGGCAAAGGTATATCTGAATGCCGAATCGTGGCTCGGCAGCGAATATGCCGCCAAGCGCGACAGTACGCTCATCCTTTGCAACGAGATAATCGGGTCTGCGAAATACCAGCTCGACGACAGCTTTTCCAATATTTTCAGTCTGCAAAGCGAAACGTCGCCCGAAATCATTTTTGCGGTGCCGTATGATGAAACGACGGGATCGCCGATTTTCCACTGCATCTATGCCAAAACCCAGCACTGGGCCTGCAAACCGATCTACAACGCGGGTTCGGGCGGTTACAATGGACTGCGTGCCGTGCCTTCGTACGTAAAAGAGACGTTCGATGCCACCGATCCCGATCATTACAATGACAAACGTTACAGGCAGAGTTACTGCATGGGGCAACAGTACGACTACCTCACCAAGCAGCCGCTCTATTTTACTGACGGAGTGACACCCTTCAATTATGTCAACGAAATCGCCTCGATCGACGCCGCCCGTGAATTCGACGGCTACCGCTTCGGAAAGTACGAGGTCAAAATCGGCCAGAAATGGGAGACCGATCAGGACTGGGTCGTGTTCCGCTTCGGGGAGACCCTGATGATGAAAGCCGAATGTATGCTTCGTGACGGGGATGCACAGGGAGCCGCTGACATCGTGAACGAGGTGCGCAGACGCAGTTTCGATCCGTCTCTGCCCCGATCCGTGCGTGAGCTGACGGCCGAGCAGTTGTCCGCCTTGACAGTCGTTGACGGCGTATCCGTGCCTTACGGCGAATTCCTGAAAGAGCTCGGACGCGAGTTCACGGGCGAAGGAATGCGGCGCGAGCAGCTGATCCGGTGGAATCTCTATGTAAACGGAAGCTGGACATTCCACACGCCCAAGCAGAAGAAATATCTCGAATTGTATCCGATACCCTCTTCCGAACTGCTTTCCAACATTAACCTTCGTCAAAATGATGGATATTCTTATTAAAACAGACAGGCGGCCCGTATCCGGGATCAGAAGCATGTTGTTCCTGATTGCCGCCATATTTCTGCTGCCGGGTTGCTCGTCGGCATCCGATACGGAGATTCCCGATCCGGAACCGCCGGGACCGGAACCTCTCGAAACAGGGACGCTGCTGCCGGATAACATAACGCTCGTGGCGCGCGTCACCGGACGTTCGGAAAGCGGAGAAACGATTCCCAATCCCAACCGAACGGACGCCCGGTTCAATATCGGCCGTACCGATTACAACAATATGTGGGATGCCGGCAACGGGACGGTCATGTGCGCATTCGGCGATAATTTCGACTACGGAGGCGGCAACTGGAAATCGAACGCCATCGCACTCTCTTCGGATCGTGACTTGACGGACGGGCTTTATTATTCGGGAATGCTGATGGATGGCAATGCCGTAAAGGAGATCGTCGTCTCGCGGGCCAAAACCGGGCAATATCCCGATGGTTCGGAATACGAAGTGACCTGCATTCCTACGGGCGGCATTGCGGTCGGCACCCGTCAGTACCTGAACTACATGAGTATCCATGACTGGACTCCTACGGGTGATAACGATTACTGGTCGGTGAATTACAGCGAAATCGTTTACTCGGATAATTATGGGACAGCATGGACCCGTTCGGGCGTCAAATGGAATGCCGACAGCAACTTCACGCAGGTCGCCTATCTGAAGGAAAACGGGTTGATATATATGTACGGCACACATTCGGGACGTTACGGCAACGTCTATCTGGCGCGTGTCAGCGAAACGAAGCTTCTCGACAAATCGGCCTACGAATACTGGACCGGCGGCGGCTGGGAGCGCAACGAACAGGCGGCGGAGCCAGTCGCACGGGGAACGGCGTCTGAAATGACCGTTGCATACAACAGCCGTTACAAACGGTATATGATGATGTATCTGTCAGTCAATCAGCGGGCCGTCGTTTACCGGGACGCACCCTCTCCCGAAGGAGATTGGTCGGGCGAGAAGATCATCATGTATGAGGATGGCAATGCGCTTTATGCTCCCTATATTCACCCGTGGTTCAACGAAGACGACGAATTGTGGTTTGTCATCTCTCATGCCGTGCCTACATGGAACGTTTTCCTGATGCGTGCCGACCTCAACTGGGATCAGGCGGGGATCAATCTGCTTGCAGAAGGAGGTTTCGAGGAGCACCCGACTCAGGCGTTGAGCTACAAGACGATGTGGCATGTGAATGCGGCGGCCCTCACTTCGCGCGATGCGCACAGCGGCAAGATCGCCTGCCGTTTCTCGAATACGAATTCCGGCCAGTGGCAGGACGTATGCACTCAGACGGTATCCTTGCAGCAGAATGCCGATTACTCGATCGAGTGCTGGGTGAAATCCGAAGAGGTGCTTCCTGAGGGTGCCTATGTCGGAGTCCGATTGACCGACGGAACAATCCATGACATAACGGGCACAGCCCAAGCCGGCGAATGGACACGCTTCGGTTGTGAATTCAATGCCGGTCAGGCTGTAAGTGCCGATGTCTTTTTCGGAGTTTGGGGCGCTCCCGAAATGACGCTCACCGTGGACGATATTTGCCTGAAACCCGTAAAAACAGAATAACCTACAACTAAAAAACAAAAACCATGAAAAACTGTTATTTCGCAATGTTACTTTTGCTGTCCGCCGCATTCGCTGCCGGATGTGCCGACGATAAAGAGGAGGGCGGCAACGACATCAAGCTTAATCCCGATCCGACGCAGCTTTCGAACATCACCCTGATGAAAGCCACGTTCGCGGCGGACGAATTCAATATGATTTCCGAGCCCGGTTTCGAGCTTTTCCCCGATGAAGCAATCGACTACCGTTCACTCTGGTATTTCGAAGGAGCGTACAAGGAGCCTTCGCTGGTGTCGAAACACACGCAGACACACGGCGGTCAGGTCGCTTTGAAGCTTGAAAACCCCAACGACGGCAGCTGGTGCGATGCCTGCTTGCAGTCGATCGCACTCAAAAAGGGCAAGGATTACACCTTCTCCTGCTTCGGACAGGCTTCGTGGGCCGGAATGAACGCCTTTACGGGCGTCCGGCTGGAAGGCGGCCCGATCTATGACGGACAGGCCGGCGATTGGAATCCCGACGTATGGACCGAATTCACCAAGGAGTTCAATTCCGGCGACTATACGCAGGGTAATGTCTTTTGCGGAGCATGGGGCTATCCCGGAGTATGGGTCGCATTGGACGATTTCAGACTCGTTCCGACCGGCACCACCCAGACCTCGACCAAATTGGGTACCTGCCTGACGACGGGCACTGTCTCGAATGCCTCGTTTACGGATATTTCGTTTGCGGGTAAAGCCGTCATCTGGGCCGGACCGAACAATACGGTTTCCATGGCGCTGGCCGATGTTTCGGCCGGGGGTAAGCATTACGCAAACGCATTCGCATTGTCGAACGATATGAATCCCGCTGATGGATTCTATATCGCGCAGGTTTCGCCCGGCAACGACGGTATCGTTCCTATTCTCGAACCGTCGGGAGACGGTGAAACCGCCTGTGTTCCGACGGCCGGTGTGACCGTCAACGGCAAACAGTATATCCATTATTATTCGTTCAAGTCGCTCGATCCCGAAGACAGCGACGCATGGACGGCAAACTTTTCCGGGTTGTTGTCATCGGCAGACGGCGGTAAAAGCTGGACCCGTGAGATCCGCGGCCGTTGGAGCGGAGCCGGGCATTTTGTGCAGGCGGCATTCTATTTGAGCGACAAGTATCTTTACATGTTCGGTTCGGACGCAGGCCGTTCCACGCCCAAGATATACGTCGCGCGCATCAAAAGCGACGGTGATATTGCAACTGCAGCCAACTGGACCTATTGGGACGGCACCGACTGGGTGGCGGGAGACCCAGAATCAGCGGCGGCGATCACCTATGGCAATGCATCCGAAATGTGTGTAGCCTATAATGCGACTCACAAACGCTATATTATGATTTACCGTTCGGGGACGACGGGCGGTCTGGTCTACCGCGATGCCGGTTCTCCCGAAGGCGACTGGTCGGGTGAAAAACTGCTGGCGCTCGATAATGCTAATCAGGGAGGCTGGTTCTCACCGTCCGTTTATCCCTACTCGTCGGGCGACAATATGTACTTTATCGTTTCGCAACTGTAACTAACTCTGACATCCGGCGGAACCGGCCGTGTTATGCACGGCCGGGTATCCGTTTTTAAGACCTAACTTTATGTACAAGACCATTTTGCCGCTGATAAGTTATATTCTGTTCGCCTGCACTCCGCACGGCCGGGAAAACCTGCTCGCCGACGGCGGATTCGAAGAGTCTGCGAAGATGTGGGACATCGGTAAGTCCGAATTGACATCCGAGGCACATGCGGGAGAGTTTGCCTGCGCCTTGTATGTCGAAACACCCCGTTATATACCCGTCTGGTCCGACATCTGCATACAGAAAATAATAGTGATGCCCGGAAAGGAATACCGGCTTTCCGCATTCGCCCGCATGTCCCTGCCCCCGTTGACGAACGGCGTGTATATCGGTGTACGCCGGCCCGACGGCAGTGTTTTGAAAGACAGGCTGTTCCTGCTGTCCGGCAGAGATTGGACCCGAATGGCGCTGGATTTCGATTCCGGCGAGGAGCAGGAACTCACTGTTTTCTGCGGTGTCTGGACAGACCGGAATTCAACCTATTTCGTCGATGATTTCAGCCTGAATATGATAAAATAATTATAAATTCGCGTATTATGCCGCATTGCACAATCCGTCTGTTTTTACTGCTTGCCATATGTATGATGACGAACGGCTGCCGTCGTGAATCGATCTCGGAGCCCAAGCGTCATTATGTGATCGGATTCTCCCAATGTACCAACGACCTATGGCGTCAGATCATGATGATTCAGATGCAAGCCGAAGCGGCCAAATATCCGGAATTGAGCATTGTGGTCAGCAATGCGCATAACAATACACAGTTACAGATCGATCAGATTCGTGAATTCATTGAGGCGAAGGTCGACCTGCTCATCATCTCGCCGAACGAATCGGAGCCGGTGACACCGATCGCCGTCGAAGCTTTCGACATGGGAATTCCGACAATCATCTGGGATCGTAAAATACATTCGGACCATTACACGACCTGCATCAGTGCGGATAATTACGATATCGGCCGTGATGTGGGACGCTACATCAACACCATATTATCCGAAGGGTCTACGATTCTCGAAATTACCGGATTGATGAGCTCTTCACCCGCTGTGGAACGGCATAAGGGATTCCTTGCCGAAGCGAGTGAAAGCTATTCGGTGCATACCATTCCCGGCGACTGGAAACCCGATGTGGCAAAAGAGCGCGTGGCGGCGATCGGCCACTATAACGATATCGATCTGGTTTTTGCGCACAACGACGATATGGCACTAGCTGCCTACAATGTGATCAATGCAGCCGATTCACTCTGTGCGCAGCGGATAAAATTTATCGGAATAGATGCGCTCGTCGGAGTAGATGCGGTTCTCGACGGCAGACTGCAAGCCTCATTCCTCTATCCCACGGGAGGAGACAAGGTCATGGCGATCGCCAGACGTATCCTTCTTGGTAAACGGGTAGAGAAGAGCTACCAACTGCAATCGGCACTCGTCGATTCTCACAATGCCTACACACTCAAGGCGCAGCAGGAACAGATAGTCAGTTATCAGGAACAGATCAACAAACAGAAAACGGTTCTTGAACAATATGACCGAAGCGTTGACAATCTGAAATATTCATTGTGGGCCGTCATAATTATCGCCCTTGTTGCGGGAGGAATGGGCATTTATGCCATCCGATTGAATCTGCGTCTCCGGCGCCGCAACGAAATCCTGACCGCAAAAAATGCTGAAATCGAAATTGCAACCCGTGAGTTGATGGATAAGCATGCCCAGATAGAGAATGTAACGGCTCACAAATTACAGTTTTTTACAAATATAACCCATGAAATCCGCACTCCGCTGACGCTGATCCTCAATCCGCTCGACAGCATTGTCAAGCGGGAAAAGGACCCCGAAATTCAACGTAATATCTGGACGATTCAGCGTAACGCGCGCCATCTGCTGAATGTCGTGAATCAGATTCTCGATTTCCGGAAGATCGAAAATAATAAAATGATGCTTACGCTGAAACAGGTGGATATCGTGCAGTTTACACAAGAGATACTTAGTTATTTCGAGACTTATGCCGAAACGGAAAAGATCGTCTATAAATTTCGTACGGACACGTCGCATCAGCAGTTGTGGATTGATACCGATAAAATCGAACAGGTGTTGCTCAACCTGCTTTCAAATGCTTTCAAATATTCGCCCAAATACGGTACGATTTTGGTGTCGGTGACAGATAACGGTCCGAGCGTACTGATCGAAGTCGAGGATAACGGGAAGGGTATAGATAAAGAGAGTCTTCCTCGTATTTTCGACCGTTTTTATGCGCTCAAGAACACGTCGAATTACAGTACGGGGATCGGATTACACCTGACACGGGAATATGTCGAACTGCATCATGGATACATAACGGCGGATAGTCTTCCGGGGGCTTATACCGTTTTCCGGGTCGAACTGTTCAAGGGAAAATCGCATTTCGGAGAAAATGTCACTTTTGACGAAACTCTTCCGACGAATTATCTTGCGGACGAGGTGATCGACGACAATAAGGTCAATGAGTTATTGGCCAAGAAATATAACGAAACAATCGTCATTGCCGAGGATGATTCTGAGATACTCGCCTATCTTAAAGATGAACTTTCAACGAACTTCCGCGTTATTGCCGTCAATAACGGTTACGATGCCGTTAAAGCCGTGATGGATGATGAAGTATCGCTTATCCTGAGCGACGTGCTGATGCCTGCGCTCAACGGATTCCAGTTGTGCAGCAACATAAAATCTAACATAGCGACCTGTCATATTCCGATCGTGCTGCTTACGGCTCTTTCGGATGACAACCAACGGATTTACGGAATTGCAGAAGGTGCTGACGAATATATTCACAAGCCGTTCAATATGCAGTATGTCCGTCTGAAAATTATCCGGATTATCGAAGAACGTAAGCGCCTTGCCAGTACATTCGCCCAAAAATTCGGTCGTCTGACGAGGCACGAAGCCGCCAATCTTCCTTGTGTGGACGATGTGTTCCGGGATAAACTCTTCAATCTGATCGAGGCGCAGCATAGCGACAGCAATTTCAAAATCGAACTGATGAGCGATATGTTAGGAATGTCGAGAATATTGCTTTATCGGAAAATCACAAGTATTTTCGGAATGTCCCCATCGGATTTATTGCGTAATTACCGGTTGCAGAAGGCAGTTCAACTGTTAACAGATCAACGGCGCAATGTAAGCGAAGTCGCCTATATAGTAGGATTCTCTTCACCCGCTTATTTTGCAAAATGCTTCAAAAGCGTATACAATATGACACCGACGGAATATATGTATCGAACGCGAGAATAGATGGTGATTTAAAAACCTCTTTTATCTAACTGTGACTCGTATTATGAAACACTTGAGTTAGAACTCATATCTGGATGCTCAAAATGTCAATTGTTAGATAAAAACACAAAATATGGCATTAATACATTAATAATCAAGCTAATGAGATGAATTTACCAATATAGTTATTGGTAAATCAATTCGGTTTGCACTAGAAGAATTTGGATGAATGGTGACTGTTTGGATTTTTCTGTATGTTTTTGTAGTTCGTCGTAGTTATTTGAAACACTGAAATTCAGTATAATGGGCTGAAAAATAAACCGTTGCCTTCTCGTTACCTACTCTCCTATACAAAGATGTAACGACCTGATAAACCAAGTCGTTACATTTTTCAAGCCCACACCTTTCGGGCCGGGGCGTATATGGTGCAGAACACCGGAGGACTAGTCCTCGTCGCGGTACATGTTCTCCACGTAAATGGCGTGCTGCTTCGCCACGCGCTTCGCGATCGAAGGCTTGGTGAAGTACTGGCGGCGGCGCAGCTCCTTCAGGACGCCCGTGCGCTCGTATTTACGTTTGAACTTCTTCAGGGCGCGCTCGATGTTTTCGCCCTCTTTTACCGGCATGATAATCATAATATTCTACTTTTTTATTGTTTTTTAATTCTTTCGTTTACTTAAAATCCTCCGGGGCGCATATCTTCCGATACCTTTCCCCCTTGCAATGTCGCTTCGTCTACTCGTCGTCAGGTCCGCTTCGGGCACCGAACCGCAGATAGGGAACCAGCCGTGCTGCCTCCTCGCGGGTCATTATGTCGTCTTCGATCAATTCCTCAGCGGTACTCCAACCTCCTTTCAACTGTCTTCGTTTAAGTAATTTCCGAAGGGTCTGCGGCGGAATGTACGGATGCCGTCCCAACTCTTTCGGGCTTGCAAAGTTAATATCAATTTTCCGAATTTCACAACTATCGCAGTAAATTTGTTTCAAAATTTTCTCATAATTGCGTTCCGTGACTCCCGGAACCTCTGCGAGTTGCTCCGCGCGGAGGAATCCGCCGAGCCGGTCGCGGTAGCCGATAATCGAGACGACGGTCTTCTCGCCGATGCCCGCCACGCTCCTCAGCGCGGCCGAATCGGCCGTGTTGATCTCGACGGGAACGTCGATCGGTTCCGCTTTGCGTTCGGGGAAGATGACGTAAGGTTCGAGCGCCGATGCGACCGAATCGCTCACCACATAGCACGCCCGCAGCTCCTCCATGTCGTAAATGCCGCTCAGGTCGCGCCACCGGACAAAGGCTTCGGCTTGCCGTTTCGACAATGCGCCGATGGCCCGCAGGTAACGCGCGCTCACCGTGTCGATGCGGAACGGCGCGGGCGGCATCGGCTCGGAGACGACGCGCCCCGTGCGGTACTCCTGCGGAGCGATGGCATACTTGCGCCCGATGCGTATGTAGGGCTCCAGCCGGTAAAAGAGCGAATCGCTGATGCCGTAACAGAGCGTCACATCTTCGGGAATACGGAAAATCTTGCCTGCGGCGCGGTATTTCAGCAGGCTCACGGCTTCGTGTTTCGTAAGCCCCAGCCGCCGCAGGCCGTCGTAATCTACGGTGTTCGGATCGAAGGGCTGCATGACGACCGTATCGGCCCGCTCCTCCATTTCGGCTTCGACCCGCAGGGCCGCCGCGGGATCGGCCTTCGGACGCACGAGGACGATGCCGAGGACCAGCAACCCGGCCAGCGGCAGAAAAACCGCCACGGCCCGAATCTCACGTTCTGTAAAAAACTTTCCCATATGCAGAGACTATTTACATACCGTCCGGCAAATGCCGGAACCTACCACTGCGCACCGCCGGAGAGCAGCAGGCGGCGGTAACGCCGCGAAGGCGATTCCACGAAAGCGCCCAGCCCGTACTCCGTCCAGCGGCGATCGACCAGCCCGACGGTCGCTTCCGACGCCGTCACGATGTTGGGGAAACGCGCAGGATTGCCGCCATCGCCGGGCCGTTTGCTTCGCGCGTCGATCACGAGCGTCGCGCCCTCCGTCCGCACGTCGCGCCGCGGATCGGTATTGGCCGCCGCGAGCCACAACAGCTCTTCGGGCGTCAATTCCGCCGCCGCCGGGTCGAACAGCACGAAATATCGCACCCCCTCAGGGGCTCGAACCCCGGCCCCCGGTTCGGCGAAGGCAAGCGCCGCACCCCACTTTTCGAGCAGATCGGTGCGGCAGCCCTCCGGCAGAGAGAGTTGCGGTACGGATTCCAACTGAGACGCGGGGTTCGGCGCAACTCCGGCTGTGGTAGCGTCTATTGCAATTTTACCGCCGAAACCGGGCGTCGCCGTAGCATGGTCCAGCACATCGAGGATTCCCTCGCTGCGAACGAGGTCGCGCAGGGGGTCGATCCGCCGCAACAGCCGCGCCAGCGCATCGGAATCGCGCACGTCGGTACCCGACGGCACGACGAGCAGGTATTTGTTGAACATCATCTGTCCCGCGCCCCACAACGACTGGGCGACTTTCACGGCCTGCCCCTCGTAACGGCGGTCGATCGAAACGACGGCGACGTTGTGGGCCGTACCGGCTTCGGGCATCGTCAGGTCGCGGACTTCGGGCTGCAGGGCCATACGGATCGGGGAGAGAAAGATCCGCTCCGTCGCGCGGGCGATCCATGCGTCCTCCTGCGGCGGAATGCCGACGACCGTAGCCGGATAAACCGCATCGCGTCGGCGGGTCAGGGCCGTGACATGGAAAAGCGGATAGCGGTCTTCGAGCGAATAGAAGCCCGTATGGTCCCCGAAAGGCCCCTCGACCGCCTTCTCTTCGGCCGGATCGACATAGCCCTCGATCACGAAGTCGCAGTCGGCCGGAACATAGATATCGTTGGTAACGCACTTCACGAGTTTCACCGGACGGCGGCGCAGGAACCCGGCCAGCAGGTATTCGTCCATGTTGTCAGGCATCGGAGCCGTCGCGGCGTAGGTATAGACGGGATCGCCGCCCAGCGCGACCGAAACGGGCATCCGGCGGCCCAGACGCTTGTAGGCGTCGTAATGGCGCGCTCCGGTCTTGTGAACATGCCAGTGCATACCCGTCGTACGGTCGTCGAAGACCTGCATGCGGTACATGCCGACGTTGCGCACGCCCGTTTCGGGATCGACCGTATTGACCATCGGCAGGGTCACGAAGCGGCCTCCGTCCGCAGGCCAGCATTTGAGGACCGGAAGCGCGGAGAGCGCCGCCTCGGCCCCGGTCAGCACGACCTGCTGGCATGCGCCCCGGCCCGACACGGTCCGGGGAAACCAGCGCGCCATCTCGGCCAGCATCGGCAGGGCGCGCAGTTTGTCTGAGAGCGAATTGCGCGGCGCGGCCGCCTGCTTCAGCAGGACGTCGATACGCTCCGAAAGTTCATCGAGCGCCCCGACGCCGAGCGCCAGCGCCATGCGGCGTTCGGAGCCGAACAGATTCGTCAGCACGGGAAACGCCGTGCCGGTATTTTCGAACAACAGCGCCTTGCCGCCGCCCGGCGTCTTGGAGATGCGGTCGGTAATCTCGGCGATCTCCTCGACGGGCGATACGGGCGCCCCGATCCGGATCAGTTCACCCTCGCGCTCCAGCCGCGCGATATATTCATTCAGACTCCGGTACATGCTCCAATGCTTTTTTTACCGATCCGTAACGCAGCAGCAGTTCGCGGGCCCGCGTCTGGTCCAGCCCCGAAGCTTCGGCCACCATGCGCGTGCCGCGGGCCACGAGTTTGTCGTTCGTGAGCTGCATATTGACCATGCGGTTGCCCTCGACGCGGCCCAGTCGGATCATCACGGCGGTCGAGAGCATGTTGAGCATCAGCTTCTGGGCCGTGCCCGCCTTCATGCGGGTCGAGCCGGTCACGAATTCGGGACCGACAACCGCTTCGAGCGCATACTCCGCTTCGGCCGCCACGGGCGAGGCGGGATTGCAGGTTATGGAACCTGTAAGCAGTCCGTGTTTCCGCGCCGTGCGCAGGCCGCCGATCACATAAGGCGTCGTTCCCGATGCGGCGATGCCGATCAGCACGTCCTTCCCGGTCGGGGCGTAAGGCGCCATATCGCGCCACGCACCTTCCATGTCGTCCTCGGCATGCTCCACGGCCCGCCGCAAAGCCCCGTCGCCCCCGGCGATCAGGCCGATGACCCGGTCGAACGGCACACCGTAGGTCGGGGGCAGTTCCGAAGCGTCGGTGACGGCCAGCCGCCCGCTCGTGCCCGCACCGATATAAAACATGCGCCCGCCGCACTCCATGCGCTCGACGATGCGTTCGACCAAACGTTCCATCACCGGAATCGTCGTCCGCACGGCTTCATGCACGCGCGCGTCTTCGCGGTTGATACCCGTCAGGATGTCGTGCACCGACATCCGCTGTAAATCGTCATAGGCCGAAGCCTGTTCGGTTATTCTGTTTTCCATAATGATATTCTGTCAATCCGGCCGCCGGAGAGCGGACGATCGTCACCACCTCGCGGCCGCAGCGCGTCAGCGTTTCGCGCAGCAAATCCCCGAAAGCGGCCGCAACGCCGCCCACACACGCCACGGGCAGATGGACGGGATAACCGCTCAGGTTGCGCTCGGCGAAATCGGCGAAGCTCCTCTCGACCATGTCCCTGATATCGGGGCGGTCCAGATGCGCATGGACGAACGGCGCGAACGACGCCAGGAAACGGTTGGCGTAAGGTTCCCGGTAAACCCGGCGGATGATCTCCTCGTAAGTCAGTCCGTGCGCCGCGAGAAACTCGCCGCGCAGGGAAATATGCCCTTTGAAGATGCCGTTCACGAGGTTGCGCCCCAACGTCGCACCGCTGCCCTCGTCGCCGAGAACGTAGCCCAGCGGCGGTACGTTTTCCACGATTTCGCCGCCGCGGCACCAGCACGAATTGGAACCCGTGCCGAGGATGCAGGCCACGCCTTCGCCCCGACCGAACAAGGCCCGCGAAGCGCCCAGCAGGTCCGATTCAGCTTCGACATGCTCCGCACCGAAACGGTCCGCCAGCGCCCGGACCATCTTCGCCGTCGCGTCGGGAAACGTACGTCCGCACCCTGCGCCGTAAAAATAGACGGCTTCGGCCGCGCCGCAGGGCGGAAGTTCCGCAAGGGCTTCGCGTATCTGCTCCGGCGAGTGCTGCACGGCGTTGATTCCCCGCGTGCGCACCTCGCGGGTATGCACGCCGTCGGTGAGCAGCCAGGTGCATTTGGTCGATCCGCTGTCGGCAATAATTTTCATACTATACTGTTTCTTCTCAATTCATCAGAACCGCCAGCCGCATGTAAGCGAAAATCCGGCGTCCGTAAGCCACGGCGTCACATCGGTCGGCGCACCGAGTTTGACGGGCGACACCGAAAATTCGGAGGGCGCGAGCAGGATCGTCGGTGAAAATTTCAGTTCAAACCCCTTCGTCACCCGCAGAATCCACGCACATTCTACATTGAAGTAAGGCAACACCTTATCTTTATCCATATCCTTTTCGCCGTCCACATCCCGGATCATCCGGTGATATCCCGCCCCGACACCAGCTCCGAAACGCAGAAAAAGCCTGCCTTTCACCACCGGAAGCCGGTAATAGGCCATTGCATCCAGTTTGTAAATATCCTGTGCCACCGTATTGCGGTAAGGGTCAGGTCCACGGCCGCTCCAGTCGTAATCCATCAAACTTCCCAGATGCCACCGGGCCGAAAAATCCGCACCCCAATAAAAATTTCCTTTCAGTTGGCGGCTGTACTCCACCTTCACGCCGGCAGTCGCCTGGTTATGCGCCGTAATCCCCGACGCGGCCGTCACAAAGAGGTTGTTCTCTTTCGAATCGAGCCGGTACCGTTCGATACGCGCCGCTGTTTTTGCGTTCCGCGTCCGATCTGCTGCCGACAGCGGGCCTTGGGCATATGCTGCTGCGGTGACGCATACCGTCAGCAATGCCGTTCCTATTTTTCGCTTCATTCACAAGTGGGTTCTTCGTCCGCAACATACGGTCAAAAACAAAAGTAAAAAAATAAATGCAGAAAAACAATTACCCACATTATGAAATCACGATTCCGCATCAAGTGCGGCATCAGCCAAAGCATCGTCCGGCATCACCGTTTCCCGACACCCTCCGGGCACCGCACACCAATCCGTTATCCGACCGTGATATTCAGCACGCACTCGTCCGCGCCCCGCAGGATCGACGCGCGGACTTCCACCCCGAATTTCCGATCCGGCCAGAGTTCGGACATCACGTAAAGCACGCTTTGCCGCGAACATTCGCACAACATCGGCGTATTCACGCACCCCGCACGGTGCAGGGCACAGGAACAAGCCTCGAAACAGAGGTTGTACTCCCGTCCCGCACACACGCTTTCGCCACGAACGCCCTCCAGTTCGTCTATTTTCACAAAAAACCGGTCCAAATCCCCCTCCGCCGCCTCGAACAGACTGCGGTAGAGTCCGAACGGTCCTCCATGCACGCAGTTTACGGCGCACGCACGGAACAGCACCTCCCGCTGCTGCGGTTGCAAATCGGCAATCCCCTGCTCGAATCCGCGAAACCAACTCTTCAAATACTCCATACTTATTATAATCAATCCGGCGGCCGCACACTATTCGCAGCCTCCGGAGAAACAAAGATAAAGAAATAATCCGGGCGGCAAGCCCGGATTATCGCACAATACGTCAATACTATTTACTATGGAGCGCATCAGCGCAGGAAAAGCAGCTCGCGGTACTTGGGCAGCGGCCACATCTGGTCGTCCACGATCTCCTCCAGCTTGTCGATATGGCGGCGGATCTCGTCGAAGAAAACCGACACCGTATCGTGGTAGGCGATCGCCTTTTCGCGCATCTGCTCGATCTTGTTGGCCTTCTTGCGCGCGTCGATCATTTCGCCCGTAAGACGCTGAATCTCCGCCGTATGATACTGAATCTTCTTGATCAGCGCAATGTCGGCCGAAGCGTTCAGTCCCGGAATCTGCGACATCTTGTAGACCTTGTCCAGCAGCAGGGCTTCGTATTTCGACGCGATAGGCACGATATGGTTCATCGCCAGATCGCCCAGCACGCGGCCTTCGATCTGAATCTTCTTGGTGTAGGTCTCCCACTTCACCTCGGTGCGGGCCTCCAGCTCGACATCGGTGAAAACGCCCATCGAACCGAACATTTCGAGGGTCGCCTTGTCGAGGTAACGCTCGAAAATCAGCGGCGTCGAGGTCTCGCAGTCCAGACCGCGCTTCTTCGCCTCGGCCTTCCACTCGTCGGAATAGCCGTTGCCGTCGAAACGCACCGCCTTGCAGGCCTTGATCATCTGTTTCAGCACCTCGTAAATGGCCTTCTCCTTCTTCATGCCGGCTTCGATCTTGGCGTCCACCTTTTTGCGGAACTCCGTCAGCTCGTAGGCCATCGCCGTGTTGAGCACGATCATCGCTTCGGCGCAGTTGTCCGACGAACCCACGGCGCGGAACTCGAAGCGGTTGCCCGTAAAGGCGAACGGCGAAGTGCGGTTGCGGTCGGTGTTGTCGAGCAGCAGCGTCGGGATGTGCGAGATACCGCTCATCTTGAAGACGTTCTTGGCGTCGAAACGGATCGCGTCGTCGCCCTTGCTGGCGGCCAGTTTGTCGAGTACGGCCGAAACCTGCGTGCCGAGGAAGGTAGAGATGATGGCCGGAGGCGCTTCGTTGGTGCCCAGACGGTGGGCGTTCGTGGCGCTCATGATCGACGCCTTCAGCAGGCCGTTGAACTTGTAGACCGCGGAGATGGCATTCACGAGGAAGGCGATGAACTGCAGGTTCTCCGAAGCGGTCTTGCCCGGTCCGAACAGGTTCACGCCCGTGTCGGTGCCCAGCGACCAGTTGTTGTGCTTGCCCGAACCGTTGATGCCCTTGAAGGGTTTTTCGTGCAGCAGGACGCGGAACCGGTGACGGCGGGCGATCTTGTCCATCACGGTCATCAGCAACTGGTTATGGTCGTTGGCGAGGTTGGCCTCCTCGTAGACCGGAGCCAGCTCGAACTGATTGGGCGCCACCTCGTTATGACGGGTTTTGACCGGAATGCCCAGTTTCAGGCATTCGTATTCGAGGTCTTTCATGAATGCCATCACGCGGGTCGGGATCGCACCGAAATAGTGGTCCTCCAGCTGCTGGTTCTTGGCCGACTCGTGGCCCATGAGCGTACGGCCCGTGAGCATCAGGTCGGGACGCACGGCCCACAGGCTTTCGTCCACAAGGAAATACTCCTGTTCCCAGCCCAGATACGACACGACCCGCTGCACGTTCTTATCGAAGTAGCGGCACACCTCCGTCGCAGCCTTGTTCACGGCCGTGATCGAACGCAGCAGAGGCACCTTGTAATCGAGCGCCTCGCCCGTATAGGCGATGAAGACGGTCGGAATGCAGAGCGTCGTATCGACGATGAACGCCGGCGACGTCGGGTCCCACGCCGAATAGCCGCGGGCCTCGAACGTATTGCGGATGCCGCCGTTGGGGAACGACGAGGCGTCCGGCTCCTGCTGTACGAGCAGCTTGCCGGAGAACTCCTCCAGCACCGAACCGCAGCCGTCGGGATCGGCGAAGGCGTCGTGCTTCTCTGCCGTACCGCCCGTCAAGGGCTGGAACCAGTGCGTGTAGTGGTCCGCGCCGTGCTCCAGCGCCCACTGCCGCATGCCCGCCGCGATGCTGTCGGCGACCTCGCGCGTCAGGCGCGTGCCGTTTTCCATCGTATCGACCAACGCTTCGTAAGTCGCCTTGTTCAGGTACTTGCGCATGGCGGCGCGCCCGAACACCTTCTTGCCGAAATAGTCCGACGGACGTCCTTCGGGGGCATTAACCTCGACGGCGGTGTGGTTTATAGCCGCATCGACCATCTTGAATCTGAGTAATGATGACATAATCAACTGAATTGGATTAGCGTTCCGAAAAACATACGGGCAGGGGAGAAACCGAAATAATTGCTAAACTAAAACCTAACCTGAAATTCAACGGACAACTGCCTCGCGGCAGGCTCTCTCCGACCTAACTAACCGGAGGCTTCTCCCCCGCCGCCGTATGTATTGTTATCTGGTTGCAAATGTAATTATTTTTCCGTTACGTTGTTTTTACAAAAACGGCTATTTTTCGAAAAACACCGATTTTTTTTCAACATTTTCCGAAAAACAAGGCCATTTTTCAGCAATCAGCCCGAATTTTCACGCCATTTTCCGGAAAAATACCTCATTTTTTCACCGAAATCCCAAAAATCGCAATTTTTGGTTTCTCCGCAAAACAGAAGCAATAAAGAACATATTTCAACTATTTCACCTCCGACGGAATCGACCGTTCAGCCCGCTGGCGAAAGTAAACGAAATGCACCACATTATAAAAAGAAATTATACAGTGTTATTTTATTAACAATTTCTTGTTTCAATCATTAATAATTTTGTACCTTTACAAGCAATTTTGAAACAACACTTATACTAATCTCTAAATAGTTATGGCAAATACCAAACGTGAAAAGCTGTTCACCGAATTCCCGCCGGTCCCGACCGAGAAGTGGGAGGAAGTGATTACGGCCGACCTGAAAGGTGCTGATTACGAGCGCAAACTGGTATGGAAAACGGGCGAAGGATTCAACGTCCGTCCCTACTACCGCGCCGAGAACCTCGAAGGCATCAAGTTTCTGGGCTCGCAGGCAGGCGAGTTCCCTTACGTACGGGGTACACGCGCACACAACCGCTGGCGCGTACATCAGACCGTAAGCGTCGTATGCCCCAAGGAGGCAAACGCCGAGGCGCTGAAGATCCTCAACGCAGGCGTCGATTCGCTCGGCTTCTGCATCGCATCGGAGGCTTTCACCGCCGCCGACCTCGACACGCTGCTTGGCGAGATCTGCATTCCGGCCGTCCAGCTGACCTTCTGCGGTCAGAAAACGGCTGACGTAGCCGAACTCGTACTGGCGAAGATCGAAAAAGAGGGCATCGCCAAAGAGGATGTCCGCATCGCGTTCTGCATCGACCCGCTGGTCAAGGGCCTCTCAACCAAAGGCGACTTCTGCTCGCCCAACGGCGAGAAGTGCTTCGCCCGCGTCGCAGAGCTGATCCACAAGACCAAAGAGTACAAGCACATCCGCGTGGTAACCGTATCGGGTCAGATCTTCGGCAACTCCGGTTCGACCATCGTCGAGGAGCTGGCCTTCGTCCTTTCGGCAGGACATGACTACCTCGTACGCCTGACGGACGCGGGGCTGACGATCGAGGAAGCCGCACGCAAGCTGCGCTTCTCATTCTCGGTAAGCTCCAACTACTTCATGGAGATCGCAAAATTCCGTGCGGCGCGCATGCTGTGGGCCAACATCGTCAAGGGCTACAATCCCGAAAAGAACTGCGCCTGCAAGATGCAGATCCACGCCGAGACGTCGAAGTGGAACCAGACCGTATACGACCCCTATGTAAACATGCTGCGCGGCACGACCGAAGCCATGTCGGCCGCAATCGGCGGCGTATATTCGCTGGAGGTTACGCCCTTCGACGCATCGTTCGAAAACCCGACCGAGTTCTCGAAGCGCATCGCCCGCAACGTCGAACTGCTGCTCAAGCACGAGTCGCACTTCGATCAGGTGGTAGACCCGGCCGGCGGTTCGTACTACATCGAGAACCTCACGCAGTCGATCGCCGCCGAGGCGTGGAAGCTCTTCCTCGAAATCGAGGAGAAGGGCGGCTACACCGAAGCCTACAAGGCAGGCTTCATCGCCGAGCGCATCAAAGCGTCGGCTGCAGCCAAGGACAAGAACATCGCAACGCGCCGCCAGATACTGCTCGGCGCCAACCAGTATCCCAACTTTACGGAGGTCGCCGGCAAGGAGATCACCGCCGAGTCCGTTACGCGCAAGCAGGCCGAGGGCAACGTGCTCGTTCCCTACCGCGGCGCCATGGCGTTCGAGGAGATGCGCCTGCATGTCGATCGCAGCGGCAAGGAGCCGAAGGCATTCATGCTGACGTGCGGCAATCTGGGCATGGCCCGCGCCCGCTCGCAGTTCTCGTGCAACTTCTTCGCATGCGCCGGCATCAAGGTGATCGACAACACCTACTTCAAGTCGATCGAGGAGGGCGTGAAAGCCGCGCTGGAGTCGAAAGCCCAGATCGTCGTGGTCTGCGCCAGCGACGACGACTATGCCGAGGCCGCTCCCAAAATCAAGGAGCTGCTCGGCGGCAAGGCGATCCTCGTGGTTGCCGGAGCGCCCGCCTGCGCACCCGAACTCGAAGCGCAGGGCATCACCAACTTCATCAACGTGAAGTCGAACGTCTTGGAAACACTTAAGTTCTACCTTAAAGAGATGGGAATCTAATCATGAGAGCTAAATTTTCAGAACTGACATATGACGCAGGCCAGCAGAAGAGCTGCTGCGCCTCGAAAGGCTGCGGACAGGTCGAGCCGTGGCTGACGGCCGAACGCATTCCCGTCAAGGGCGCCTATACGGCCGAAGACCTCGAAGGCATGGAGCACCTGAACTACGCGGCAGGTATCGCCCCCTTCCTGCGCGGTCCCTACTCGACGATGTATGTAATGCGTCCGTGGACCATCCGCCAGTATGCGGGTTTCTCGACCGCCGAGGAGTCCAACGCATTCTACCGCCGCAACCTCGCCGCAGGCCAGAAGGGTCTGTCGGTGGCGTTCGACTTGGCGACGCACCGCGGTTACGACGCCGATCACCCGCGCGTGGTGGGCGACGTGGGCAAGGCCGGCGTGTCGATCTGCTCGGTCGAGGACATGAAGGTGCTTTTCAACGGCATTCCGCTCGACAAGATGTCGGTGTCGATGACCATGAACGGCGCCGTGCTGCCCGTGCTGGCCTTCTACATCGTAGCCGGACTGGAGCAGGGCTGCACGCTCGACCAGCTGGCCGGTACGATCCAGAACGACATCCTCAAGGAGTTCATGGTGCGCAACACCTATATTTATCCCCCTGAGTTCTCGATGCGCATCATCGCCGACATCTTCGAGTACACCTCGAAGAACATGCCCAAGTTCAACTCGATCTCGATTTCGGGTTACCACATGCAGGAGGCGGGCGCAACGGCCGACATCGAGCTGGCCTACACGCTGGCCGACGGTCTGGAGTACCTGCGCGCAGGTATCAACGCCGGCATGTCGGTGGACGCCTTCGCACCGCGCCTGTCGTTCTTCTGGGCCATCGGCATGAACCACTTCATGGAGATCGCCAAGATGCGCGCCGCGCGTATGCTGTGGGCCAAGATCGTGAAGCAGTTCGATCCCAAGAACCCCAAATCGCTGGCCCTGCGTACCCACTCGCAGACTTCGGGCTGGTCGCTCACCGAGCAGGACCCGTTCAACAACGTGGCCCGTACGGCCATCGAAGCCATGGGCGCCGCGCTGGGACACACCCAGTCGCTGCACACCAACGCCCTCGACGAGGCGATCGCCCTGCCGACCGACTTCTCGGCGCGTATTGCGCGTAACACGCAGATTTACATTCAGGAGGAGACCAACGTCTGCCGCGAGGTTGACCCGTGGGCAGGTTCGTACTACGTCGAATCGCTGACGCAGGAGATCGCCGACAAGGCTTGGGAGCGTATTCAGGAGGTCGAGAAGCTGGGCGGCATGGCCAAGGCTATCGAGACCGGCATTCCGAAGATGCGTATCGAGGAGGCAGCGGCCCGCAAGCAGGCCCGCATCGACTCCGGCACCGAGAAGATCATCGGCGTGAACGAATACCGTCTGGAAAAAGAGGCTCCGATCGACATCCTCGCAGTGGACAACACCGCCGTACGCGAGAGCCAGATCAAGCGTCTGAAGGAGTTGCGCGCCAACCGCGACGAAGCCGCCGTGAAGAAGGCGCTGGCCGCGATCACCGAGTGCGTGAAGACCAAGCAGGGCAACCTGCTGGAGCTGGCCGTCGAGGCCGCCAAGGTCCGCGCTTCGCTGGGCGAGATCTCCGATGCCTGCGAAGTCGTCGTAGGCCGCTACAAAGCAGTTATCCGTTCCATCTCAGGTGTATACAGTTCAGAAGTGAAAAACGACAAACAGTTCGAGCGCGCCAAGGAGTTGTGCGCCGAGTTCGCCAAGAAAGAGGGCCGTCAGCCGCGCGTCATGATCGCCAAGCTCGGTCAGGACGGCCACGACCGCGGTGCCAAGGTAGTTGCCACGGGTTACGCCGACATCGGCTTCGACGTCGATATGGGCCCGCTGTTCCAGACTCCCGAAGAGGCCGCCAAGCAGGCCGTCGAGAACGACGTGCATGTAGTGGGCGTCTCGTCGCTGGCCGCAGGCCACCTGACCCTCGTGCCGCAGATCATCGCAGAGCTGAAGAAGCTCGGCCGCGAAGACATCATCGTCATCGTCGGCGGCGTGATCCCCGCACAGGACTACGACCAGCTGTATAAGGACGGCGCCGCCGCCATCTTCGGCCCCGGTACGCCGATCGCCACCGCAGCTATCAAGATACTCGAAATTCTGCTCGCCGACTAAAGCGACTGAAAGCAATAGCGATACCCTCCGGTTTCCCGGAGGGTATTTTTTATCCGTTCGGGGAAAAGAGCGGAAAGGCGGACTATGACGAAATTCCCTGCTTTCGCAAAAACCGACCGATTTACACGAAGCGCACCTCCGAAAACAAAAGGAGCTGTCTAACAAGTCCGATTTTTAGAATTTCACCCCCGTCAGATAAAACTCTGGCAGGGGTGATTTCCAATTTCGGGGACTTGTCAGACAGCCCCTCTGCTTAAATCCGGTGCGAACGGCCTACATGCACGCTTCGAGTATCCGGCGCGCCGCGGCGCCGTCTACATTCTGCGCTTCGCCGTACTTGACGCCGGAGGCATTGAAGCGGCGTTCGATCTCCGCGATCGTCGTTTCGCCGATCCCCTCCTCCGAAAGCCGGGTCGAAAGCCCCAGCGAACGGAAGAATTTTTCGGTGGCTTCGAGCGTACGGTCGATGCGCTCCTCTTCCGAACCGTCGGCAATGCCCCAGATCCGTTCGCCGTATTGGAGCAGTTTTCCGCGCTTCTGCTCCCGGAGCACGCGCAGGGTGCCATTGATGACAATCGCCAGCGTCGCACCGTGTGTCAGTCCGTGCAGGGCCGTCAGCTCGTGACCGATCATATGCGTCGCCCAGTCCTGCGTCACGCCCATGCGGATCATGTCGTTCAGCGCCAGCGTCGCCCCCAGCATATACTCCGACATCACGGCATAATCATGCTGGTTCTCCCGGATTTTCAGAGCGATTTCGATCACCGTATGCAGGATGCCCTCGGCCCAGCGGTCCATCAGGCGCGACTGGCCGGGCGTGGTCATATACTGTTCCAGCACATGTACGAAGGTATCGGAGAGCCCGCAGGCGATCTGCCGCTGCGGCAGCGAGTAGAGGGTTTCGGGATCGAGAATCGAGAAGACCGGATAATCGCCGTAAAAGGCGTACTTCTCCTTGGTTTCCTGACGCGAAATGACCGAACCCGAATTCATCTCCGACCCCGTGGCCGACATCGTGAGGACGGTGCCCAGCGGAACGGTTTTATCCGCCTGTCCCTTGAGCACGATATCCCACGGATCGCCGTCGTAGAGCAGGCCCGCAGCGATGAGTTTCGTACCGTCGATGACCGATCCGCCGCCCACGGCCAGCAGGAAGTCGGAACCGTTCTCACGGCCCAAAGCCACGGCCTCGCGGACCGTCTCGACGGAGGGATTGGGTTCGATGCCCCAGAACTCGACCCAGTCGCGCCCTTCGAGCGCCTTCACGACCTGATCGTAAACCCTGTTGCGGCGCACGCTGCCGCCGCCGAAGGTAATCATGATCTTCTTGTCGGCAGGGATCAGTTTGCCGAGTCTGGCGATCTGTCCTTTGCCGAAAACCAGTTTCGTAGGATTGTGATAAATGAAATTATTCATAACGGTATGCGATAAGTTTCAATACGACTCCTAAATATACGCAAAAATAACAAAAAGAACGCCGGAATACTCCGGCGTTCTTTCTATGTCTCGAAAAATCGGGTTTAGAAATATTTTCCGCGCAGGTCCTGAATCTTGGCCATCTGCTGGATAGCCTGCACCGAGAACTGCTGGGCCATGCTCTCGGCCATAGCCTGCGCACGCACCTTCTCGCCTTCGGCTGTCTGCTTGTCCGAGGTCTGGATGTCATCCACCTCGAAGACATATACGCCGCTCAGACCTTTGACCGGAGCCGAGAGAACGCCTTTCTCGGTCGTAGACGAGATAGCGCCGATCAGACGGGGCTCGAAACCGGGACCGTTCACATAGAAAGCCCCGAAGGTCACGTTGTCGAAGTCTGCGACTTCGGTTCCGAGACTCTTGGCCTGCTCGTCGAGCGTAGAGCCGGAGAGCTCCTTCACGATATAGTCGTACTTCTTGTCGCGGAGTACCTGAGCACGGATCTGTGCCGAAACCTTTTCGAGGGGAGCGAATTCGTTGTCGTCGATCTCGGTCAGCATGGCGATCACATAATCCTTGCCTACCGGGAAGATTTCGGAAACATCGCCCACCTCGGCGCCGTAAGCCCAGCGGGCGACGTCGCGCGAATCCTCAAGACCCCGGATCGTACGCTCGCCCTGCGCCAGCGACGCGATGCGCGGCGTAACGGCGGCTCGACGAGCGGGGGGGGGGGGGGGGGGGAAGCGGCGGCAGCCGAAGCGGCCTCGTTGAACGCTTCGACCGAACCTTTGGCGTTCACCGAGAAGGTGCCGGCCTGATTGTGGATGTCGCGGCGGGTAGCGGCCGAAGCCTCGACCGGGTAGGTGATCGAAGCGACCTGAACGTGCTTCGACGGTTTGTCGGCACGGTAAACCTGCATCAGCTGAATGGCGTCGCCGGAAGCGATCTTCACGATATCGCCGGTTTTCGCATTGGCAAGCGCCGCAGCGAATTCGCCAGAGAAGGCCGAGAACGGCATGACGCCCACCTCGCCGCCGTTGGCGGCGGTAGCGTCCTAAACCGAATACTGCGCAGCGACCTGAGCGAAGTCGGCACCGCCCTTGAGCACGGTCAGCAGACTGTCGGCCAGCGCCTCCTGCGTATAGGGAAGTACGATGTGGCGGATGCCCATCGAGTCGGGAACGATCTTGGTATCCAGCGCGCGGGCCATCGTCCACTCGTTGTTCTTGAGCACGGGACCGTAGGTAGCGCCGTCGAGCAGGGCCTTGGCCTCCTCTTCCGAAAGCTGCTTCGCCGAGACGTAGTTGTCGGCGATCTTTCCGTTGCGGTTGGCGCGGACAAACGACTTCAGCTCTTCGGTAGCGGCGAACTGCGCGCCGACCTCGGCGACGCTCTTTTCGAGCGCCAGCATGTCGTCGTCGGTCGGAGAAACCTCGAACACGACATACGAAAGCGCACGCGACGGCGTCTGCTTGAACATGTTCTTGTGGCTGTTGTAATACGCCTTGATGTCGCTCGACTTGAGTTGAATCAGCGAATCGGGAACGGCCGAGTATTTCTTACCGGCCCACTTGCCGGCATAGGTGTTGTTGGCGGAGTTCACACCGTTGGCCACTTCGAGCGAGTTGACATACACACCGCCCTTGATCAGGCCGAGGAACTTGGCGACCTCGCGCTCCATGCGGGCCTGCTCGTTGAGCTGCGCCCAAGCCTGCTGCGCCTGCGCGTTGGCTTCGGCCTCGGAGAGGAACTGGTGAACGGCGGCGACGTTGTACTCACCCGTGCGGGGATCCGCGAAGGCATTGTAGAAAGCCTGCGAAGGATGCTGGCCGCTGACCATCGACATACGTTCAGGCTCGGTAACGCGAAGGCCCATCTTGTCGAATCCGGGAGTCAGCACGTATTTGCCGATCAGGGCCTGCCATGCAGCGTTGGCAAGCATCGCCGACTGCTGTTCGTTGCTCTCCTGAGCACCGCTCTGCGCCTTGACCTGCTCGTACTGGTTGTAATACTCCGAATAGTTGATCTTTTCACCGTCGATAACACCGACCCGGGGGTCGTTGCCTGAGAAGCCCATTTCGGTCTTCAGGGAGAGAATGAAAGCCAAGAGGGCGCCTGCGATGACAATCGACAGCACGATGCCGAACTTGGTGCGTAAAGTGTTTAAACTTGCCATATAAATTGTAAATTATTCGTATTGTTTCGAATTAGCAGTCAAAGGTAGTAAATTTATTCGGAAAAGGCCCTTATTATGCCATAAAAATTCTCACAACTTCCGGACCCGCGCCAAGTCGATCCGCGAACGCGTCGTACGCAGGATTCGCACCTGCAGACCGCCGACGAAAACGGTCTCGCCGGCCGTGGGAATCCCCTCGTAATTGAAGATGATGAAACCCGCCAGCGTATCGTATTCGCGGCTCTCCTCGATACCCAGACCGTATTTCTCATTGAGGTATTTCACTTCGAGACGGCACGAGAGGACATACTCGTCGGGACCGACCTGCTTTTCGGTCAGGTCGGGCACGTCGTGCTCATCCTCGATCTCGCCGAAAATCTGTTCCAGCACGTCTTCGAGCGAAATGACGCCCGCCGTGCCGCCGAACTCGTCGATCACCACGGCGATGTTGGTGCGGTGCTTGATAAAGTTCTGCAGCACCAGTTGCAGCGGCATGGTCTCAGGGACGAAATTAACCTGCATCATCACGTCGGAAATACCGGCCGGACGGGTGAACAGACTCTTCGAGTTGATATAGCCGATGATGTTGTCGATGCTCTTGCGCCAGACGAAGATACGCGAATACTTGGAATCGACGAAACGCGCCGTGAGCTGTTCGATGGTCGTATCGTCGATGTCCACGGCCTCGACGTCCACGCGCGGCACCATGCAGTCGCGCACCCGCAGGTCGGCGAAATCCAGCGCGTTCTGGAACAGCTTCAGCTCGTTGTCGGGTTCGGGACGCGGCTCGGAGCTGTTGGTGTCGAGCAGCGACGCGAGGTCCTCGCGGTCGAAACTGTGCGTCGTCGTCCGCTCTTCGACGCGGCGGCCCGTCAGACGCAGGATACCGTGCGAAATGAGCGTCGTCAGCCGCGCGATCGGATAGAGCAGCAAATAGAAGAAATAGATTACCGGCGCCAGCGCGCGGTAATAGAAGTTCGGATTGTTGCGGAAGACCGACTTGGGCAGGAATTCCGCGAAAAAGATGATGATGACGGTCGAAACGGCGGTTTCGATCGCCACGGAACCGTTCCGGGCGATGCGCTCCCACCCCAGCGCGTAGAAAATACCGCGCAGCAGCAGCGACATGTAGAGCGAGTAGATGACCAGCGCGATATTGTTGCCCACCAGAATCGTGGTGATATACTGTCCGGGGTGGCGGGAGAATATATCCGCTATGCGGTCGAACATGCGGCTCTGCTTGCGGTCGATCTCCAGTTTCAGGCGGTTCTTGCTCGTAAAAGCGATCTCCATACCCGAAAAGAATGCCGACAGCAACAGCATCAGGACAATCAGTATGACCGAAGTAAGCATCTCTTATTGGGTTGATTGTATCTCGTCATCGTCCAGTTTCAGATCCACCGGCTTCATCTGCTGCTGTTCCGTTCTGGGCCGGGCTTCGGCAGGCTCCCCTGCGGACGCCGGTCTGCCGGGCGCATCCCTGCGAACGGGCCGCCGGGCCGGAACCGGAGCGACGGCGGGCTTGACAGCGGGTTCGGGCATAGGCTCGCCGGCGGATGCAGCGGCGGTTTTGCCGGACTGCTGCGCAGGGACAGGTCCCGACGCCCCCGTCCGGGAGCCGGCAGTCGAGTCGGGAACGACCTCGACCTCCTGTTCGGCAGGTTTGACCTCGACCTCCATGCGGCCTTTCATGCGGCGGAAACGCCAGTCCTTGAACTCCTCGTCGGATTCGAAACCTTCGCCGATAAAGACGTCGCGTCCGTCGTTCTGCACGATTTTCGAATCGACGTTCGAATAGATCTTCTTGGTCTGCTGATTCCAGAACAACTGCTGCGTGTAGAGGTTCTTGCCGTCCGATTTGACGACCACGACATTGCCTTTGGCCTCCCACAATTTGCGGTTCTCGTAGTAGATGGCGTAATTGGCCGTCAGCACGACATCGACCGTGGAGAGCGAATCGTCCTTGTAAGTGGTGATCTTGACTCCCTTGCGGAACTCGCGGTAAGGTTCGCGGGCCAGCGAATAGCCCTCGACCAGCGGAGTTACGAAATGGTAGGAACGGCGGCCGTTCTGCGATTCGACGATCGACAGATTTTCACTGTATTCGGTTCTCATCGTCTCTTCGGAAGCCGCAGCATCCTCCGCCTCGTCGCGTTCGCAGGAGAATAGCAAGATAGCACTCCCCATAACGGAGAGTGCTACCATGGCGTATCTTGCGATGACCCTGTTCATTTATTAACGGGGACGTACGGAAGTCACGACACCGGCGGCCGTACCGCAGGTCACGGTATAGCGGGAACCGGCCTGCAGCTCGTTGAAGAAGCACTCCTCCGAGGTCGGGAAACGGCTGCGGAACGCATTCAGCGACGTTTTGGCAGACTCGATGTATTCCGAATCGGCAGGCAGCAGTTCGATGGCTTTCGACATCGTGTCGTAAGCGGCCCAGAAAGTAGCCTGACCGGCAAAACCGCCGCAGTTGGCAGCCGAAATGGCATAGCACTGAGCCAGCACGTAATAGGGCACGCCGTCCTCAGGATTCAGGTCGCGGGCCTGACGCGCAGCGGAAGCGGCTCCGGGGATATCGTTTGCAACCAAGTCGATCAGCGCGATGCGCACCAGCAGCAGCTGACGCTCCGCAGGATCCTGCTCAACGGCAAGCGCCTCGTTGAGGTATTTGATCGCCTTGGCGTAGTCGCCCTTGCTCTGGAAAGCCTGCGCAAGGAACATGGCGGTCTCCGAAGAGGGTTTCACGGCATAGTATTTCTCTGCGAGCGTGAAATAGAAGTCGCCGTCGCACTTGGCGCGCGACATCAGCGCCACGGCCTGCGCCAGCAGCGCCTCGTCGTCGGGAGCCGCTTCGAGCTTGCCGCGGAAGAGTTTTTCGAGATTCTCGCAGCTTGCCGCACCACTCAGACCGAACGCGGCGTCGAACTGTGCCTTGTACTCGTTGGCATTGGGATTCTTTTCGAAGAACGGCGTCAGACGGTCGTACTCGGCGATGATCTCGTCGGGCAGCACCTCGTCGGTGTTCTTGTAGTCGTCGCAGAGGTTGCTGAAATAAGCCACGACGGTTTCGGGATCGGTATTGTCGCCGCCGGCCTCGATTGCGGCACGGAACGCTTCACGGATACCCTTGCGGTCGTTGGGCTTGTAGCGCAGGAACTCGCGTGCCTTCTGATCGAGAATGAAAGCGGCACCCTGCTTGGGATGGTCTCCGAAATACTTGGCGCGCAGGTCGTACATGAGCATCAGCGAGTCGATATACGTATTCTTCTCGGCGACGCTCTTGGCGCGGTTGATCTTGTTCTTGTAGATCACGGCGCCGCGCTGGTAGAACGAGACCGAAGCGGTCGGAACGCTGTTGATGAGTTCATTCAGATAATGAGCAGCGGCATTGTAGTCGCGGTTGTCGCACGACTCCTTGAGGAAATTGCTGTTCAGAATGTTCTTTTCGCGTTGTTCGGGCGTGTCTCCCCACTTCTCGTACTGCGGAGCGCTGAAGTCCTGAGCCAGAGCCGTCGCCCCTACGAATACAAGAGCAGCGGAAAGCAGAATTTTAACGTTTTTCATCGGTCAGAGATTAATTTTTGTATTTAATTTTAATGTTTTAGTGTCCGTCGGATGTACCGAAATCCAATGCAATTTACTGCCGGTTCTCCAAAAGTGCAAATTTTCGGGTCAAAAACTAATCGTATTTAGGCCGCAGGAACCAGTACTCGCCGTTCTCGCTGCCGGCAAAGAGCGTGAAGCCGATCGAGAATTTGAAATACTGCTGCCGCACCAGTCCGAGGCGTTCGGCCAAGTTGTAACCGCGGCGGCCGTATTCGACGCCGACGTCTATGGACGAGATGGCGAGGAACTTCACGGGCACGCCGACGCCCAGCGTCACGGCATACTGTCCCAGTTTGTCGCCGTTGTAGGTCTGGTTGTGGGTTCCGTAACGGAATCCGGCCCTGTAGGACCAGCGTTTCAGAAAATTACGCACATCGTAGCGGTTGGGGGTGTACTCCACGCCGGCCTTGATCGTGTGCGTATCGGCATACGCCACCGCAAAAGCGCTCCGGTCCGGTCCGCTGACGCCGGTGGATTCGGTCTGCCTGTTGCGGCCGCCCCAGTCCTGATAGACGTAATCCACCCCCATCGTCCACTTGGAGGTCTGATAGAAGGCGCCCACCGAAAGCTGACGGGGCAATACAAGTGCCAAATGCGTCGTATCGCCCTTTACGGTGGAGTTGTAGAGGTCGCCCACATAGATGTTTTTCGTCACCGTGGGATTGAGGTCGCCGCCGAAATCATAGGCGGCGCCCAGCGTCAGGGCGCGTTTCTGATTCAGGATGGCGTTCCACTGCACGCCGATCTGCCCCTTGATGCTCGAAATGCTGTAGTTGTCGGTGCCTACCGTCGAAGAGTAGGAGCCGTCGCCCGTGATCGGGGTCGGGGTCATCACGAACGAGCGGTCGATATCGCCCCAGTAATACTGCGCGGCGATACCCAGCGAGAAGTTCTTGAAAAGCTCCCAGCCGACGCCGAGTTTGACCTCCGTCACGTCGCCCTCGCCCTGATAGATGTACTGCGCGCGGCCGACGTTGCCCCATACGGGATCGGACGGATCGTAGTCATGGGTGTATTTTGTGCGGTAGCCTACCGAACTGTAAGGCGTGAGGCTGAAGCCCAGACCGAGCTTCTTGGCCAGCGGCAGCTGAAATGCGATGTCGTGGAAGTTGAAGGTGTTGTAGGCCGTGCTTTTCGACATGCCGTCGACCTTCTGGGAGTTGTAGTAATTCTGGCCCTCCAGCCCGAAGTTGAAGAGGAAACTCTTCTGCGGCGCGGCGCTGAAAGCCGCCGGATTGAGCAGATTGACCACGCCCGAACTGCGCATGGCCACACCTACACCGCCCATCGAACGCATCGGCAGGGTACCGGGCGTGTTCTGTTCGCCGATGCCGTACATCGTGTAGGGAGAGAATGCGTTAATACTGCTTGTCTGAGCCGCTGCGGCGCAGGGAATCATCACGGCTGCAATGACAACCAGTTTAATTAAGGTGTTCTTCACTTGCATTGTACTCTAAAATTCTATTCAATCCGCAAAAAACCAGATTACAATTTGCAAATATCGTATTTTTAATTCGTTTAACAAAGAAATTCGCGTCTCCTCCGGTAAAAATTACGCATAAATCGTCTATTTGGCTGCGCATGCGGGCCGCATAGCCTTCGATTTCGAACGCGATTCCGTTCATCACGCCCAGCTCGATGGCCTGCCGGGTGGTAAGCCCCGCAAGCTCTTCGCTTTCGGTCGCGGCGCAGAGCGGCAGTTTGGCCGTATAGTCGTGCAGCGCCCTGAAACGGGTCTTCATGCCCGGCGATATGCACCCG
>OBWJ01000356.1_pt1 | contig 36517 bp, 24 predicted proteins | sample 1495181 | NCBI WGS metagenome assembly OBWJ01 (sample SAMEA2580041, study PRJEB22360) | human gut metagenome
GAGTGCCCTGGGCCGCGCGGTGGTCGCTGCGCCTGCCGCGCCTTGCGGGCATCGTCACGGCGGCCGTCGCCGTTGCGGGCGCCTCGCTCGTCTTCCAGACCGTCATCCGAAACAACATCGTGACGTCCTGCCTGCTCGGGATGAATTCGCTCTACGCCCTCATCCACACCGTCGTCGCTTTCGTCTTCGGCGCGACGAGCGCAGTCGCCACGGATCCCGTCTCGCAGTTCGCGGTCGACCTTGCGCTCATGGGCGTCATGGGCCTTCTCATCTACGGCGTCCTCTTCGAGAAGACGGGCGGCAACGTCCTCTACATTCTTCTCATCGGGACGGTCCTCACCACGTTCTTCTCGAGCATTCAGGCTTCGCTCGTGCGCATGATGGACCCGAACGTCAACATCCTTGCGCTCGGGCGCGACGCCGCCACGAGCCTCGGCGTCGACTACGACCGCACGACGAGACGCCTTCTCGTGGGCGTTGCGCTCTCGATCGCCGTCGCCACCGCGCTCGTGGGTCCGATCTCCTTCCTCGGCCTCATCACCGCGAACCTCTCGCGCCGCCTCTTCATGACCTACCGCCACGGCACGCTCATCGCAGGCAGCGTCCTCATCGGCATCGTCGTGCTCGCGGGCGGACAGTTCGCCGTCGAGCACCTCACAGCCTTCAGCGTCCCCGTGAGCGTCTTCATCACGATCATGGGCGGCGTCTACTTCCTCTATCTCATCCTTCGCAGCAAAGGACTCTGATCCGCCATGACCATGCTCTCCATCCAAACGCTCACCAAGCTCTACGACGGCATTCCCGTGGTCGACGACGTCTCGCTCGAGATCCCGAAGGGAAAGGTCACGTCGCTCATCGGCCCCAACGGCGCGGGCAAGTCCACCGTGCTCGGCATCGCCGCACGCCTTCTCGCCGCCGAGCACGGCGACGTGCTCTTCGACGGACGCTCGATCAAAAGCTGGAACACCCGCGCGCTCGCCAGACGCCTCGCGGTTCTCACCCAGACGAACACCGTCCAGATGAAGGTCACGGTCCGCGAACTCGTGGGATTCGGACGCTTTCCGCACTCGGGCACGCGACTCACCGACGACGACCGGCGCCGCGTCGACGAGGCCATCCGCTACATGGGCCTCGAGGCTTTCGCCGACCGCTTCATCGACGAAATGTCGGGCGGCCAGCGCCAGCGCGCCTTCATTGCCATGGTCCTCGCCCAGGACACCGACGTCATCTTCCTCGACGAGCCTACGAACAACCTCGACATCCGCCACTCGCTCTCGATGATGAGGCTCCTGAGACGCCTCGCCGACGAGCTCGGCAAGACCGTCATCCTCGTCCTGCACGAGATCAACCTTGCGTCCTTCTACTCCGACCGCATCTGCGCCTTCAAGGACGACAGGCTCGCCTTCTCGGGCACGCCCGCCGAGGTCATGACCGAGGAGCGCCTCAGGGCGGTCTACGGAGTCGACTTCAGGATCGTCGAGGTCGACGGCCGTCCCATGGCGCTCTACCACTGAGTCCTGTACGGGCTTTACACCTCGTTCAACCACGCACACCTTTCAACAACCGTCTCCATACGAACAGGAAAACCATGAAGACCATGCTCTCCCGCACGCTCGCCGCGCTCCTCGTCGCGGCCGCCGCCCTGCCCGTCGTCGCCGTCCAGGCGGCCGAAACCCTCACGGTGCAGACCTTCAACGAGAAGAACGCGCCCGTCGAGGTCGTCATTCCGAAGGACCCGAAGCGCGTCGCCGTCCTTGACTACGCCGTCCTCGACACCATGGACGCCTGGGGCCTCGGCAACCGCGTGACCGCCCTGCCGAAGTCCACGGCCCTTCCCTGGCTCGCGAAGTACAAGAACGACTCGAAGATCGTCAACACCGACCACGGCAGCGAGTCCTCGTTCGAGCTTCTCGTCAAGCTCAATCCCGACTTCATCTTCGTCTGCGACCGCGACTCCGCCATCTCCCGTCCGGGCGCCAGGCTCGCGCAGGACGTGATGACCAACCCGCTCGTCGAGAGGACCGATGCCGCGAAGAACGGCCGCATCGTCCACCTCACCTCGTCCGCCTGGTACCTCGCCGAAGGCGGCCTGCGCGCCACCGACATGATGTTCGCGGACATCGAAAAGGCGCTCGGCATCGCCAAATAACGCCCTTTCATCTGCCAATACGTCCGACGTTTTCAGCGGCATCCCATCCTCATTGGGTTCGTTTTCGGCTCTCCTTCACGGGAGAGCCGTTTTTTCGACCTTTTTTATCGGCAAACCACCCGATAGGGTGCTTGCGAAGAAGGGCGACAACATCCAGCCATACCGGGCGATTACGGCCGGCGCCATCCATCAGCTGCTGCGCGCCAGGGCGGACGAATCTCAGATTTCGTCCTTCACGCCGCATGATCTGCGCCGAACCTTTGCGACGCAGCTCCTTGAGTCCGGCGCCGACATCAACACCGTGCGGCAGGCGATGGGACATTCCTCCGTCGTGACGACCCGGCGCTACGACAAGCGTGATGAGCATCTGGTGGAGGAAGCAACGAGGAAGGTGGCGCTTTGAGCGAAGCGGGCGCTCCAAGCTTGACTCTGGCAAAATATCGGCAGCAGGGATCGCTTGCAAACGCCATTCTGAAATCCACCCCACTCTCCGGCAAGGCTCACGAAATTTTCGATGACGAGCCTTCGGCATCGGAAGGGGTCCCCGCAAGGGGTTCAAAAACGACAAAGCCCAGTGCTGGTAACACCGGGCCAAGTCATTGAAAGGAAATTGGGATGGTCACAACATTCATTTCCTTGTTAGGAAGTTTAGCACAGGCAAACTTCGTTTGGAACGGCGACATTGTTCTCAATGTTGCGATGGCCGGCGGAGGCGTCGATTGGCTGGGGCTTTTGGGCCTCGCCATCATTATCGGCGTTGCTTGGGTGATTGCTTCCCGCAAGCGTTAATGGCTTCTTAGCCAACGGAAACGGGGGCTCCGAAAGGGGACCCCGCTTGCGTTTGAGGCATCGCCTCATCCTCTCTGGCACAAAATCGTCAGAAGGCGTATCTCACGCCAATATTGACGTCATAGTCCTGCGTGTAGCCGTCACCTTCTTCACGTTCGAGGCTCGCGTAGGCACGCCAGCGGTCGGCACACTGCCAGTCGGCGGTGAGACCGTAATAGAAACGCGTGCCGTCAACGGCATTGGCTTCAATGGATTTGCTTGCACCGTCAACACCACGATAGCGAATGATCTGATCACCCATGAATTCATGGGTGACGCCGCCCGTCATCGCGATCTGGAAGAAGCGCCTGTCTCCCAGCGTACTATAGTCGAACTTCTTGCCAAGGACAACGCCGGCACGGCCATTGAGGAAGTCGGCATTGCCCTGTTCAACCCGGAGGCCGGTTGAGATCGTGTAGTCCTTTCCCTTCGCATAGAAGTATGAGAGTTCGAACTGCGGTTCAACGAACCAATGGTTGCGATAGCGTGCTTCTTCATTGCCGAAGGTAAACATATGGCCAACTTCGACAGACGCACCGAAACCGTAGGTCGTGTAATCAGCCTTGGATGATCCGGTGCCGACATTGTCGAAACCGTTGATTTCCTGATCGTAGCGACCGGCCTGCAGCACGATGTCCGCATAGCTTCCTTTGTCATGGATCCAGGTGCCGTAGAGCTTGACGGCGTACTGATCGAGCTCGCCGTCGGTATCGTGCGTCCCCAGGCCGTCCTGTTCGGATTCGGCGTAGCGGAAAGCACCGCCCAGGAGCCAGACGCTGTTTTCATTGCGTTCAGTCAGGCGGTCGTAGCCCACCATGACACCATGGGATTCCTGCTTGAAGCCGTGGCGGAAGCGATCCTGCTGCGCATCAACGCGAACCCAGCCGCCGTCCTGCGCGCCATAGCGAACTTCGCCGATACGGTCACGAAGCGTTTCGTTGTCGTCGAGCCAGGCCATGGCCTGAGCAGCCGATGTTCCGAGAACAAGGTTGTCTTCAACTTCGGGCGGCAATGGTTCAGGGTTCGGATCTGGCTCTGTGACCTCGTTCTTGACAAGGAACCAGTTGCCTTCACCCAGGCCTGTCGTTTGACCTGCAATCTGCTGTCGTCCTTCTTCCGTATCAAGCAACGTCTCTTCTCCAGTATGGACGAAGCCAAGACTCCAGACGCTCACCATGCCGCGACCGCTGAAGGTGTTGCTGCCGTCACGGTTGGTGATGGTCATATTCGAGCCTTCGCCCTGGCTGATGAGCCAGTTGATGCTGTTGGTCTTGACGTCATCGACAGAGTCAAAGGTGATTTGGGCCACATGTGTGCCTTCAGCTTTGCCCGCCACAACGAACTGGTCGAGAAGTTTCTGTCCAACCGTTTCGTTCGCGAGGTCGATGTGCATGGCAAGCGTGTTGCCCGTGCCCTTGAAGGCCTGGGTCTGGAGCTTTCGATATTGCGAGGTGTGGATAGCTTCGCCCTGATCAGGGAGACCCGCAAAGTTAATCAAAGCCCCGTTGCCGGTCAAAGACGTCACGGAGGAGTCGGCGGTGAGCTGCCAAGCGGATTTGTCACCGAACGTCAGGTCGAGTTGCGTACCGTTCGCGGCACCAGTGAACTTGCCGTTGTCCTTCATGCTCATGGAAAGCGAACCATTGGTCGTCGTCATGTCGCCTTTGATATCAGCATTCGAGCCGAGAGAAACGGATGCCTGGCCTTCCTTTACATCCCAATTGCCAGTGATTGTGGATTGGGTCGAACTTTCTGCATCGACAGTCAGAACAGCCTCGGGATCCTGAACAACAAGTGCATTTTTGCCCCTGATGTCCAAAATTTTCTGCACTGAAATACTGAGAGTGCCATTGCCGTTGAGATTGAGGCCGTTGCCAAGAGTCGAGCCGTCCAGAGTGACGTTCTTGGAACTGATCTCCAATGCTCCGTCTGGTTGGTTGCTGTAGCTGGAAAGATAGACGGCGTCACCCTTGTTCGTTGTAACGGAGACGGTATCGACATCCTTGATGCGCATCGTGCCGCTGCAGCTCCTCAAGCCGTATACGGACGAATCGACACCAGTATTGCTGACGTCGATGACCACGTTTTCAAATTGCGATACGGTTAGCTCACCACCCCTGTCCGCATTCAGACCGGACGATTTAACAGAATTGGTCTTTGCGTCGATCGTCACATTCAGAGTCTTGCCTGCACTCGCCTGGTTGGAAAACTGGACTTTGGAGGTGCCTGCCGCCAACACGCCGACGAGGCCCTGCCCCGAATTGATACCCCACCCGTCAGGCAGGTCTCCCTCCCTCATCACATCAAAGTCGAGCGATACGTCATTCGTAGTGATGGCTCCGCCAATGCCCACGATGCCGTTCCACGTGCCCTGCACTTTCAGGGAAGACGTTCCTTCGGCATTGCCCAGAATCGTCAACTGGGGGTTGCCGTTGTAGGTGTAGATGCCGTTGACACCCTTGATGGTCGACAGACCTGCACCGAGTGTGGTCTGCAGCCTGGAGTTTTCCTCCAGACGGACAGCACTGCTCCTCGATTCCGTGTTCAAATTTTCAATCTTGAGTGTGCCGGCCTTGAAACCGAGGGTACTGTTTTTCGTGGCGTAAATGGCGCCATAGGAATGATTGCCTGCAATGGAAAGCGATTCGGTTGCATTGAGGAAGATGCCGTTCGTGTCCTTCTGGTCGAGGACGGAGGACTCGACGTAGCCGTGCAGATCAATATTATTGGCAGTGAGGGTAATGGCGCCGTTCGGGCTGTCGAAGGTGCCCGCCGTGGTTTGATTGAGCTTAAGCGCAGCCTGGGAATCTGAACCGAGAACGGAAATAGTGTTCTTGGCCATCATGCTCACATGACCTGCTGCGTTGACCGTAATGGCCGTGCCGCCTCTCTGGTAATGATTTTGAATCGTGATGTCAGAGTCCGACTGCAACTCAACATTGCCATCGCTCGTAGCCGTCACAACCGTCGCAAAGGAGGTATTGGCGGAATTTGCGGAGAGCGTGATCGAGCCAGCGTTTATTTTGGCCGTCGATTTCTCTGCGGCATAAAGAGAACCGTTTGAGGTGGAGTTGATTTGAACGGCACCTGTTGCTTGAACGTTCACCGTCGATTCCGAGCCCACTGAGAGGCCGATGAACTTGCGCGGAAGGAAAGAGCCTGACTCCGTGCCAGCATTGCTGGTAAGAGTGTCAACGTAAAAATTGAATTCGCTACCCTTGATGGGGGCGCTTTCTCCGTTACCAGTGATGGTCTGTGTCAAGTCGAGTCCAATGCCGTGAGTGCCAAGCGTGGCATTACTCGCATAAATGTCTAGAAGGACCTTACCCCCCCCAAGGTGCTCAAATTGTTCTCACGGTCAAGACCGCCTGTAATATTGAGGTTTGCAATGGGCTTGTCATTTGAACCGATTGAAACTCGACGATTGACGTCACTATTACCAGTGTCAAAAACGACCTTGTCGATCTGGCCGTCTTCAGGCACCGTCACCTGAGCGGGAGAATTCTGGCCGATTGTGATCTGTCCTCCTGCAAAAGCCGGACCAACGCCCAGACTGGCTATGAAAGCCGCTATCATTGTTTTGTTAAAGGTCATCTTCAACTCCCTCCTATTTTTTCGTTAGCCATTACTTGCGAAGAACCCAGTCCGAACTCAATCTATTATCGGACCGGGCTTCTCGCTCGCATATCGAAGTTATGGTGTCAGAAGACGTATCTCACGCCGATGCCGGCGTCGAACTCCTTCGTGCTGCCGCTAGAGACCTAGCCGTGGTTGCGCTCTCAGCCTCACCAGCGTTAGGGGAGCGCCCCTTTCATTTCTTGTAAAAGCTATGGATCATTGTAAGGCAAACCGTGACTTGTGTTTGGAACGCACGCCCTACGATTCCTTATCGAGATACTCGCAGGCTCATTTTAGAAACGCGAAGGGATCGCACATCCAGCACCGAGCAACTACTGTCCCCCATAAGATTTTAGGGCGTACAACCGTGGTTGTACGCCCTAATTTAATTCCCCGCTTTCATGCGCAGGGGGGTGGCACTAAAGTGCTACACACCTCTTAGAAGGCGTACCTCACGCCAATGCTGGCATCATAATCCTTCGTGTAGCCGCTGCCCTCTTCACGAGAGATCTGACCGTACACGCGCCAAGCGTCGTCGATCTTCCAGTCGGCAGTCAAACCGTAGTAGGCACGAGCGCCCTTGAGATCCATCGCGTCGCAATGAACTATTGCACCGTCGGTACCGTGAGCGGTGATCGTCTGATCGCCGTCGAACTGATAGAGCATCCCACCCTTGAGTCCGACGCTCAAGTAGGACGCCAACGGATCGCTGTCGGTACCCAACGCGAAGGTCTTACCCATGGCAGCGCCCAGACGTCCGGTGATGAAGTCCGCATCCCCCTGTGAAACGGCAAGGCCCGTCGAGGTTGTGAAATCCTTGCCTTCGGCGTGGAACCACGTGAGCTGCGCAGTCGGTTCGACGTACCAAGCACTGGCGCTTTCACCAAACTCGAACCGGTGTCCGACTTCCGCCGAGACACCATAGCCCCAGTTCGAGTAATCGGCCTTGAAGCCTGTCATCTTGCTATTGGCCAAGCCCGTGAGTTCCGTGTCGTAGTACCCGGCATGGAGCACCAAGTCGACAAAGGCGCCGTTGTCCTTCATGTAGGTGGCATAGGCCTTGAACGTGTACTGGTCGACGTCGGCAGAGCCGCCCGCTGCATCCGCCGTGCCGTCCATGTCAGACTGACCGTAGTGGAAGGCGCCACCGATGAGCCAAGAGGCGTCTTTTCCGGCCTTCACGACATGGTCCGCACCGAGATGAATGCCATAGGTATCCTGCTCGAAGCCGTTGCCGAATGACCCATGCGCGCTGTCCTTGCGGGCGTAAGTGCGCACCCAAAGGCCGTCCGTGTCGCCGTTGCGAATGTCACCCATGCGCATGCGAAGGTCTTCGGTCTCAGAGAGCATCCCAAGGCCTTGGTTGACGGAGGCGCCAAGCGCAAGGACTTGTTCGACCTCTCCAGAGATCGGCGGTTCTTCAGGATCTGTCCCTGGATTATCCGGGTCGGTTGGATCCTTGTTGACGACGACGTACCACTGCCCTTTTTGGCCATTGCTGGTGGTGGAACCTTCGGCCTCTTCAGGTGCACCGTCCTCAAAGAAGCGAACGGAATAGTCGAGAGCCGCGCCCACCGGATCAAGAACTTCGCCGACAGTCAGATTGCCGGAGTCCTGCTGAAGAATCCAGTCCTGCGACCGAACGAAATCTTCACCAAGGACGCCCGTCGTGGTAAGAGCGAGGTTAAAGGTGCCGGAAGCCTCACCCTTGACATCGATCTGCGTTGTGTCGGGAGAATCCTTTTCAGAGAGATTAAGCGAGACCGCCAGCGTACTGTTGTCAACGGAAAGAGACGTTAGATTGCTGCTCTTCGTCACATCCCAGCGAGAATCCTTGAAGGCCAGATCGATTTGACCTTCCGCATCACCATCCCGATAACTGAGGTCCGTCGCGCCCTTGAAATGTGAGTCGGCGCCTCTGAAAGCCGCGTTGATCTTGCCAACGGTCACTTCATGAGTTGTATCGTCAACATGCATTTGGGTGACCAGATCGCCCTCGACCACATTTACAATCCCGTCTGCACCGTCGATGACGATGCCGTTTCCAGTCGTTGCTTGAGCCAGAATGGCAAAGCTGGAGGTTTGACCGTTCACGCCCGAGACTTGCAGGCCGCCGGTGAAGGCAACATTTTGTCCGTGAATGCCGACAGCCGTGTCGCCCTCAACCGCCGAAACGGTAGTTTGCCCGGCGAAGGCTGAAGCACCACCGTAGGCATAAATGCCTGTGGCGACGCCTGCTGCTCGGATATTGGAGACGACAGAGGAAGAGTTGGCTTCTGCAAGATTCAAATTACCATTGACGCGCACGCCGTAAGCGTCGCCTGTCACGGACTCAATTTGATCTACAAACAGCGTTCGTTCAACATTAAGGGCGGCTTTTTGATTGGCCCGACTTGCCGTAAACCAGTCAATCCCGATCGTGCGCCCGCCGCCTTTCACATTGCTCACGCTGATCGCGTCAACGCCGGCGCTAGCCGTGCTTTCGTCCTGATACTGTGTCCAGTTGCCAAAACCATTGACAAAACTGGCACTCTCTGCCGTGAACTGGTCGACAGCCACCTGCCCGATGTCGAAATGCCCCGCTCGATTCGGGTTCGTGAGGAACGTCACGCCGCCGGCAAAATGATTGGACGAGGACGTCACATTGCTAACTTCGATCTTGCTCATGCGTAGCGTCGTGCTTTCTGCAAGGTCAAAACGAACGGCATTGAACGCAGTTTTGTTGCTCGTTGTTGCCGAGTGTCGGCTGTTACGGATTTGCACATTGTCTAAAACGGGCGCCTGGCGATTTTCAATATCGACAAAAGACGAAATCTCGTACCCTGTTTTCACCTCGTTTTTCGTGATCTCGGTGTTGTCGATATGGATGCCGCCAGACACTTCAAAGAAACCTTGTCCTTGACCATAACCGGACGTTATGTCGGTCGAAATAACTGAGCTCTCCGACTTTACGTTCTTGACGACAATATCACCCGTTACACGGAAAGCATCTTGTTGTCCGAGCTTGATCACTTGAGACCTTCGGCCGGTAAAAACCAGAGGATTCGCTTCATCCCCAATGACACTGATGCCGGCGCTCGACGTAAACTCCACCGTGCTATCCAGATTGAGCAGATTTGTGTATTGCCCGGAACCAGTTACAGAAATACCGTCGACCTGAATTACGCTGTCCTGAGAAGCGGCAAGGATTGACCCGGTGACTGATGAATTTGAGACGGATACCGCCCCTAAATCTAAAGTGGAGGCGCGATAGGCTTGGATGAGATTGTATGATGCCTGCGTACAGTTTTCGATGACGAGTCCCGAAGTCTTCAGATGCGAATCAATGCCTACATTGACGAGAGAGACAGACGATGGGAGTTCAAGATTTTGCAGTTTTAGAGTGCCGTCAATCGTAAGGCTCGAACCTTGCCCTGTACGACTACCATGCCCGACCGTAATGACACTGTATTGATAGAAGTTGGACGGTGCTTTCTTTTGAACAGTTGTGACCGTTCCATCCAATCCCACAACAACGTCTCCCTTCATCGTCAAGCCTCCAGTGCCTGGATTAGGGTAGCCATCATTATTCGTCAAAATGGCTGCTGAGTATGAAGACGGAACCAGATAGAAAGTACCATCGGTAGCCGTTAAGACGACGTCTTGACTTTTGTCCAAATAGACGATGCTGTCGATTGGTGTAGAGGGACTACTTGAGATCGCCATATCCCCTGTCGGCTTGATCACTTGGGAAGCCATACCTGACACTGGCAACAATCCGAAGGTAGTGATGACGGCAATTGTCAGAGGAGATCGAACAAATCTCTTGGTCAAATCAGTTTTTGAGAGAGGAATTGCATTATCGGTTAGGGGGGTATCAATACACATCTCATCTCCTTTTATGGTGATATGATGCCTAATAAATATTGGCAAGCACAAAGTTCTCGCCTCTACAAGAGGCGCATCTAAGCTTTGATTGCTGTCGCCTTTAACATCATAATCCCACCAATGTCCAAAATTGCGCCCACGTACCTGATTTTCAACAGTTCGGCCGCCCTTCTGTCTGGAGGGGCGGCCGTATTCTTGGTGCTGGAAAAGCGGTTAGAAGGCGTACCTCACGCCAATGCTGGCATCATAATCCTTCGTGTAGCCGCTGCCCTCTTCACGAGAGATCTGACCGTACACGCGCCAAGCGTCGTCGATCTTCCAGTCGGCAGTCAAACCGTAGTAGGCACGAGCGCCCTTGAGATCCATCGCGTCGCAATGAACTATTGCACCGTCGGTACCGTGAGCGGTGATCGTCTGATCGCCGTCGAACTGATAGAGCATCCCACCCTTGAGTCCGACGCTGAAGTAGGACGCCAACGGATCGCTGTCGGTACCCAACGCGAAGGTCTTGCCCATGGCTGCGCCCAGACGTCCGGTGATGAAGTCCGCATCGCCCTGCGAAACGGCAAGGCCCGTCGAGGTGGTGAAGTCCTTGCCTTCGGCATGGAACCACGTAAGCTGCGCCGTCGGTTCGACGTACCAAGCACTGGCGGTTTCGCCAAACTCGAAGCGGTGGCCTGCTTCGGCTGAAATGCCGTAGCCCCAGTTCGAGTAATCAGCCTTGAAGCCCGCCATCTTGTTGTTGGCCAGCCCCGTGAGTTCCGTGTCGTAGTACCCGGCATGGAGCACCAAGTCGACAAAGGCGCCGTTGTCCTTCATGTAGGTGGCATAGGCCTTGAACGTGTACTGGTCGACGTCGGCAGAGCCGCCCGCTGCATCCGCCGTGCCGTCCATGTCAGACTGACCGTAGTGGAAGGCGCCACCGATGAGCCAAGAGGCGTCTTTTCCGGCCTTCACGACATGGTCCGCACCGAGATGAATGCCATAGGTATCCTGCTCGAAGCCGTTGCCGAATGACCCATGCGCGCTGTCCTTGCGGGCGTAAGTGCGCACCCAAAGGCCGTCCGTGTCGCCGTTGCGAATGTCACCCATGCGCATGCGAAGGTCTTCGGTCTCAGAGAGCATCCCAAGGCCTTGGTTGACGGAGGCGCCGAGCGCAAGAACCTGTTCGACCTCTGGCGTCACGGGCGGCACATCCGGTTCGCCAGGATCTTCAGGTGCAAGGACGACATGCCATTGGCCCTTGTTACCCGTACTCGTCGAAGAGCCTTCCGCATCGAGTGCGGCACCATCCTCAAAGAAGGCGACCGAATAGGCGAGCGCGCCGCCGTTCTGATAGGTGACGTCGCCAACCGAGAGGACGCCGGAGGTTTGCTGCAGGAACCAATCCTCGGACTTCGTAAAGTCTGCCCCAGCCTGTCCTGTGATGTTCAATGCCACATCGAAGGTGCCCTTGGCTTCGCCCTGAACGTCTACTTGGGTCGTTCCGTCTTGCGCACCATCCGTCAAGTTGATGTCGACACTGAGCACGCCTTTGTCCATGTTCAAAGATGTCAAGGTGCTGTTCTTTGTGACGGTCCATTTGGCCTTGTTCTTGAAGGCAAGATTGATCGTGCCCTGATCAGACGTTTCGTCCATTTGAGTGAAGGTGGCTCCCGTCAAGCTGGATGCCTGGCCATCGAACGACGCTGTGAGCTTCCCCTTTGTTTGCTTTGTTTGATCAGTTGAGTCGGAAAGGGTGAGGAGATCTCCCTCGATGACATTGGCAATACCCGGCGTTGTATTGACAACCAGCCCCGGATCGTCCTCATGAACAGGCATTGCGACGATGGCCGCGGCATTTCCGCTTTCGCTCGTAATATTTGAAATTTCCAATCCGTTTGAAAGCGTCAAATTATCTGCCTGCAAACCCGATGATGAAACGCCACCGCTGATATTGCTGATTTTAATATGTCCAAAGTCAGAATCCCGTGAAATATTTGACAATACAACGCCAGCCGCATTTACTTTGGCACTTACGCCATCAATGGCAATGGATTTAATATTGAACTTTCCAAGATCAGACAAAATCCCCGCCGCGCTTTTTTTCAAGGGATTTAACATTTTTAATTGTAAGCGTCTCAGTCTGCAAACTGGAAAGATAGGTTTGCCCCGTATCTTTCTCAGTTAAACCTTCGGCATATACTGCAAAAAGATCGTCTGTATTGGCTTCCAAATTTGAAATTCTGATCTCATTGGTTGCTGTGACACTACCAGCAGACGAAATGCCCGCGGAATATCCAAGATACGAACCATTCTTTGCAGTGAGATTGTTAATGTCGATATACCCTACTTCAAGAGTTGAATCTGGGAGCCCAATCTCAATTGCTCGAAATCCCGTATCGGAATTTACCTCTAAAAATTCGATTCCTTCGGCCTTAACATTTGAGGAGTTTCCCATTAATCCCAATAAATAGAATGGGCCATTACTTGTGGCTGTTCGTTTGATGTTTTCAAATTTTATATTTTTAGCATCAATATCACTATTCTGCAATTGGATGACATAAGGTCCAGACCCTGAAAATGTAGCATCATGAATCAATAAGTTATTCCCAATGGTTAATGTCGAAGGTTCGATAGTTGTATCACTTCGAACACCGACCAACTCAATACCAGAGGTTTTAAATGTTCCACTAATGAATAAATCTTCATCAATAGCGATGGTAGATCCTTGGTTAGTGTGCATTGCCCCAAAAGCCTCATTGCCAATCAATGAGAGACTACCTTCCACTTGCAGCGTTGCATTAGCATATGTATCAACCATTGCCGAAGCATCAGATGGGCCAATGGTGAAAGTGTGCTTCCCTTTAATGGCAAAGGTTTCCCCTTTGGAAATCGTGGGGAGGTATGATTGCAACAAAGAAGAGTCTTCAGTAAGGACGATCTCATTCCCGGGAACCTGGTTAAGATCAATTACGGCTGCCTCAGAAACAGGCACTCCGAGAGAAAGAGAGAGAGAGAGAGAGAGAGAGAGAGAGAGAGAGAGAGAATATACCACCGACGGCTTTGGCTACTTTTGATTTTTTAAAATACATAAGAACCACGGTGCCCTTCCGACAAGAAAAGCACGCCCTCCTGATTACGGGTTGGAGAGATCTCGTTTAGACAGCGAGAACTTGAGCCTTCGTCTTTCCGCGAGACGCCCTCGCGACGCACGCGGAAGTTTGGCGCTGTCTCAGGGCGGGGCGAGTAAGTTTCTCAACATTGGGAGAAAAAACACAGGCTCATAGAGCAGTATAGGCTCTTGCTGAAGGAAACAAAATCCTTTTTCAGACTGTAGTCTTCGTGATTAGGGTTTATACCAGTCAATTTGGTGCATTAAGACTACAACTTTACACATTCACCTTCAGCACATGCACTCGCCAATCCCCCGCCTTGTGCCTCCACCAAAAAAGGGGAGCTCCGCGCGAGCTCCCCTCTTTCAACATTGCACTCGAACCGGATTACTGCTCGAAGTGCAACTCAACGCGCCGGTTTTGTTGACGGCCTTCCTCAGTGCTGTTGTCGTACTTGAACGACTCGCCCCTGCCCTCTGCGGCCAGTTTGTCCAATGTAATGCCCTTCTCCGCCAGATAGGCCTTGACGGCTTCGGCACGGCGCATGGAGAGCCTCAGGTTGTAGGCATCGGTTCCCATGCTGTCCGTCCATCCCACCACTGTCACGCGATCCTCTCCATGGTTGGCTTTGATGACTGTCAGGGTCTTGTCCAGAGCGGCCTTGCCTTCCGGACGGAGCGTCGACTTGTCAAAATCGAAGTACACGTCATGAAGTTCGATGACCGGCACCTTGGCGCAGTCCTTGTAGAAGGCCTCTTCATAGAACTGATGGCGCAACTCATCATTGCTCATGAGCCCTTCAAGATCCTCCGTCTTCACGCAACCCGGGAGGCGGGCGAGCGCTTCAACAGCAGCCTTCTCTTCGGGCGTATAGGCCGCAGAGACCACGTGCACGCATGACCTCGGATTGGCCTTGAGGAAGGCCTGAATCGCTTCGGCGGGCTTATGCTTTCCTTCGGTCTGCACATCGAAGTCGCCGTCTGTGACGATGAACAGAGATTGAGTCCCGGATACCGGCGTTGAAAGGAAGTCAAAACCTCGCTGTCCCAGCCACGTCGGACGACCGAATGCCTCCAGATCCTCAACAAGCTTTTCATCAACGAGCTTGAGCATCGTTTCCTTGTCCCGCTGCCCACCCGCAGCCATGACCGTGAAGGGTGCCAGCGAATAGAGCCCCGACGTCATGTCCGTCTTTTCCAAGGCGTAACCCGCTGCATCCTTCACAAAGGCTTTGGCGAGCGAGACGCGCCGAAGCTTGTCGAGCGCATCATTGGCCGGCGGCACCGGACGCACGCGGGCCTGAAACTTGCCCTCTTCGATCAGTTGATCGTAGGCCTTGCCGGCCTCGTCCTTCATCTCTCCGACAGTGCGCTGCATGGAACCCGACACATCCACCATGAAGGCGAAGCCGTCTGCCGCCTTGCCGCACTCTTCAATGCGAACCGTCTCGGCGGCCTGAACGGCCGTCACCGTCAGGCTCAAGCAAGCGAGCGTCGCCAAGACCGTTTTCTTGATTTCAAACATCTTCAACCTCCTCTCAAAACGCGTACTTGAAGCCGACGCTCACGTCATAGTCTTCGCTGAAGTCGTTGCCCTTTTCACGTTCGAACTTCGCGTAGAGGCGCCAGTCGCGGGCAAGCTGCCAATCGGCATTGACGCCGTAGTAGAAGCGCGTGCCGTCGATGTCACGAGCACTGACCTTGAGGCTGTCGCCGTCCACACCGGTGTAGGTGATGTCCTGATCGCCACCGATGAATTCATGCTTCACGCCGCCGATCAAGGCAATTTGGAAGTAGCTCAACTGAAGTTGCGGTTCGAGAAACCAGTGATTGAACCACTGACGATCATCAACGTTTTCACCAAACGAAAACATATGACCCACTTCAACGCTGGCACCGAAACCCCAGGTACCGTAATCGGCCTTGGACTTGTCCATGCCGGTATTGTCAAAACCGTCGAGTTCCTGTTCATAGCGACCTGCCTGCAGCACGAAGTCGGCATAGGAGCCCTTGTCGTGCATCCACGTGGCATACAGCTTCCCGGAGTATTCCTGAAGCGTACCCGTGGTATAGCCGACACCAAGCCCCTTCTGATCGGCGTCACTGTAGCGGAACGCACCACCAAAGAGCCAGGCGCTTTCTTCGTCTGCCTTCACGAGATGGTCAAGACCGACGTTCACGCCATAGATTTCCTGCTTGAAGCCGCGCAGGCTGGAGCCGCCGAGGCGGTTCTGCTTGGCAAACGCCTTGGCCCAAAGGCCATCCTGCGCGCCGTAACGCACTTCGCCGATGCGGGTGCGCAAATCTTCAAGATCGGCGTCGTAGGCAAGAGCCATGGACGCAGAGTTGGCCACCGTGATGTTGTCGTGGATTTCAGGAGGCGTATCCGGATCCACCGGTTGATCGGGATCGGGGATTTCCTGATCGTGTCGGACTAGATACCAATTGCTCAACAGCCAGCCGTTCGTGAAGACGGCCGTCGAGCGCACGGTTGCAGGCCGCAAGGACTTTCTCATCGAAATGCAGTCCGGCCGCCAGTGGCAGATGGTCATGCAGGAGGACTTCAAGAACGTCTTCCACCCGAGCCGGCCTGACTTCGTCTTCCGCCCTGCACACGCCTCCGAGCGCACACCCGCCCTCACCATGGCGGTGTTCCTCGACGGCTGGCAGTTCCACGCCCCGACCGTGCAGGAAGACCTCGTGAAACGACAGAGCCTCATCAACGCCGGCTACCGCGTCTGGACACTCGGCTGGTACGACCTGCCTTGCTCGCTGGAGGATGAAAACAGACCCGATGTGCCGAACCTGCTCAGCAGAAACTCCGCTCCAGGCTACGAGATTCTTAGACAGAAACTCCCCCTTCCGAGCGAAGCTGACCTGAGGGCCCGTTGGTCTACGGACAGAAACAACTTCGACAGGCTGCTTCTCTGGCTCAACGATCCGGATCAGGCCACCAAGGACGCCTGCGCCCTTGACCTTCTCTCGCGCGGCTACTTTGGAACAGGCACGGTCGAGAAGCTTGATTCCGCCGCCCCCGTCACGAGCATTCTCAAGCAGGGCGGCGCCCAAATGGATGTCAAAAAGGATTCGTCGGTACTTCCTGGCGCCTGGAGCCTTGTGCGCAACTTTTCCTACATTCTCGGCGCGAACCCTGAGTTCTACACCGAGCACAAGGAAATGCCCACGAACAGCCCCCAAGCGCAGTCCCTGATGCAGTTCTGGGCCATTGCAAACATCATGCAGCTTGCCCAACCCATTGCGCTCCTGCCCGTTGCTGATCCCACGAATGCGTCTGAAGACCTGCTGGCCCAGCAACCCTGGTCAGCCGCGATCGAGTACATCAAGGACAACCATGCGCCCCAGCGCATGTTCGGCCTGTTCACCGGAATGCCACCAGCCGACCACTCGACGGTCGGCTCCGAGCCGTCCGGCAACGCCTGGGACGACATCGACTCTGATGATCTCCCTGATGAGACTCTTGTGGAACTTGTTGACAAGCTCAAGATCCTTGACCTCCCCGTGCCCGAAATCGGGTGCGAATATGAGGATCCCGTCACGCACGAGGTGGGTGAACTTGTCTTCGAACTTTACTGGCCCGAGCAAAAGGTTGCCGTCGCATGGCTCGAAGGTGAAGCCGAGACCAATCTCAACGGCATCAGGGTCTTCCCGTTCGGCGTCGATCCGGAGCGTCTCTCTCAGGCCGTCAAGGCCACAGGCAGCAGCAACAGCAACAGCAACAGCAACAACAACAACTAACAACAAAGGATTTGAACAATGGCACAACAGAAAATGCGGCGTCTGGCCGTCGGTCGCGAAGTCTTCAGCGAAGTGGCCCTTCTCTCCGACAAGGCCCGTCAGACCTTTTACACCGAAATCACCCGCTTTCGCATGGGCAGCGCCGTCAGCATGAAGACCCTGACGGGCGCCTCCGTGTACGAGCAGGTTCGTCTTGACGGCGGCATCTCCATCATCATGAAGCGCATCGGTGACCTCTTTCTTGCCCTCTGGGCGGGTCCCGATCCCATGGCTCAGGAATGGGCTGACACCCATCTCTGTGAAACCAACGAGCGCACCCGCTCCGTTCAGGTCTATGAGATCGCCGACACCATGACGGTCTCCGCGGGTCCGCTCGACCAGGCTCCCGTCTTCGAGGCCCTCAGCAATGACGACCTCCTCGACATCGGCCTTCCGAAGGACCGCCTCGCCAACATCCGCTCGGTCAAGTCCGAGGACGACCTTGTCCGCATGCAGGCCCAGTTGCCCGACCGCGTCTACGAAATGCTCACCAGGTACGTTCAGGGCGAACCGTGGGCCAAAATCGTCGAGGCCTACAAAGAGGACATCGCCGACAAGCAGGCGGTCGTCGAAACCGGCGACTGTCTTCTGGACGCGGGGCACTTCCGCATCGTCGAGACCGACGAGGAGCTGCGCAACATCATGGACCAGCCGCTCGCGCAGTGGCGCGTCTTCCTGCATCCGTCCCAGCGCAAGCTCGTCGACCGACGCTGGCACGGCGCTGCGCGCATCACGGGCGGCGCGGGCACCGGAAAGACCGTCGTCGCGCTGCATCGTGCCAAGCATCTCGTCGAGCTTCCCGACTGGCTCTCGACGGATCGTCTGCTCTTCACGACCTTTACGAAGAACCTCGCCGTGGACGTCGAGGCCCAGCTTCGCATGATCTGCTCCCGGGAGGACATGAAGCGCATTACGGTCCTCAATCTCGACGCCTGGCTCGCGACCTTCCTTTCCCAGAACGGACAGGGCCATCGCATCGTCTATCCCGGCGGCTCGGACGGCATCTACAACGCCGCCTGGCAGTCGGCCATCGCCAAGATCCCCATGCATCTCGGCTTCCCCATCGCCTTCTATCAGGACGAATGGGAGCAGGTGGTCCTGCCGCAGCACTGCCACACGGCACGCGACTACCTCTTCGCCTCCCGCGCTGGCCGAGGCAATGCCCTCACCCGTGCTCAGCGCAAGGAAATCTGGCCCGTCTTCGAAGAGCTCCGCATTCGTCTCAGCCTCGCCAACGCCGTGACGCCCGAAGACGCAGCCTGCGAAGCGATCAACATCCTTCAGAAGTCCTACCCTGAGGGCCTCTTCCGAGCCGTCGTCTGTGACGAAATCCAGGACTTCAAGCCCGACACGCTCCGCCTCCTTCGCGCGCTCACGAGGGACATCTCCAAGGACGAGCCCTTCAAGGAAGGCGACCTGTTCCTTGTCGGCGATGCGCACCAGCGAATCTATGCCAAGCCTGTCGCCTTCAGCAGCTGCGGCATCGAAATCCGCGGTCGCTCCAGCAAGCTTCGCGTGAACTACCGCACGACCGATGAAATCCGCGTTCAGGCCGAACAGGTCTACCGCAACAAGACGGTCGACGACATGGAAGGCGCTGAAGACGAGAAGACCGGCTACGCCTCGCTGCGACACGGCCGCAAGCCCATCGTCAAGATCTGCTCCGGCGTCGATGAGGAATGCCGCTGGATTTGCGGAGAAATCAATACCCTCACGAGCGGTGACCGCGCCTACCATTCAAGCGACATCTGCATCACCGTGCGTACGAACGAAATGCTCGCCCGCTATGAAGAGATTCTTCGGGGCCATGGCCTTGAAGTTCGCCGCATCAGCCGCGACATTCCCGATGACCCCGAACTGCCCGGCATCCGTCTCTCCACGATGCATCGCATCAAGGGGCTTGAGTACAAGGTGGTGTTCGTCGCAGGCATGAACGAAGGCGAGTTCCCCCATGCCCCGCGCGATCTCCAGGACCGCGATGCCGCCACCAGACGCCTGCTTCTGCGCGCCGAAGAGGCACTCTACTACGTGGCCTGCACGCGAGCCGTCGACGTACTCTTCCTCTCCTGCGGCGGGAATCCCGGCGCCTTCATCAGGGACAAGAGCGAGTAATTCTTTCCAGCGAAGAGTGTGTGTTTGATGCATACACTCTTCTCAGGGGCCGGCGACAGACGATTGTCTCGTTCCGATCCAGTCTTGTTCCGCTTTGAGAGAAGAGCGTTCCATTTTCGCGGGTGCTCTTCTCTTTCTCCTTCGCCCCTTTGTCCCTCTCGGCAAGCCTCTTCAGGCACTGCTTGAACACTACTGCATCATCCGAAGAGATTCGAGAGGCGGCAAGATCAGGCTTCAGTCGACTCGATGAGAGAATACAGAAAGCGCGCAGGCGCTCTTGTTGAGCATCCTGCGCGCTCAGGTGTGTCTTTCAGGGCAGGAGACGATCAGCGTTCAGCCGCCGCGTTCGTACCTGCGATGCGACCCGAAGTATAGGCAATGCCGAGCCCCGTGCCCGAGGTGTAGACGCGGTTGTAGTACGGACGATTGATGACTTCGCCGCCCGCATAGAGGCCCTTGATGACCGAACCGTCCTCACGCACGACCTGGAACTTGTCGTTGACCTTCACGCCGCCAATGGTTCCGCCCGTCTTGGGCACCACGCGAACCGCAAAGAAGGGAGGCTTTGCGAACGGCTTCAGGAACTCCTTGGCCTTGCCGAACGCCTTGTCGTCCCCCGTCGTGCAAGCGGCGTTGTAATCCTTCATCGTCCTGGCGAGTGCATCAGGCGGCACGCCCATTGCGGCAGCGAGCGCTTCCCAGGTGTCGCCCCTGACAGCGTACTTCGGGTCGTTGTACTTGAGAGCGGCCTTCACCTTTTCGGGATCAGACGAATCAGCGATGCCCCAGACGGCCTTTTCCTTCACGACGGCGTCGGTGAGATACGGCAGGTTTTCGTTCGTGAAGCGAAGGCCCTTCTCATTGATAAAGACGCGGTCCTTGTACTTGTCCTTCGACGTGATGACCCCGTTGAGTTCCTTCTTTTCGCTGTTGAGGTACAGGCCGATCACCCAGGCATCCGTGTAGGGAGCCGCACCTGCCCTGATGGCCATGCTGATGCCGTCACCCGTGTCGCCAATGCTCGCAACGGACAGGTCGGCATAGGGAGCATAGTCGGGCACCAGCTTCTCAAGCATCGCCCTGTTGTGCGGGAAGCCGCCCGTGGCGAGCACGACCGCCTTGCCCGAAATTTCATAGCGAAGCTTGCCGTTGTGCGCCTTGACGCCGACTACGTCGCCCTTTTCATTGAGAATGAGGTCGTCCGCAGGCGTCCCCTTCATGACGGGCACCTGATGGGCATCAAGGAACTTCATCAGGTTCTAGATCACGAACCTGCCGCCGGCAGGAGAGGAACCGCGGCCGGATGCGGGTACGGGGGATTCAGCAGGCGCATGCGCAAAATCGGGCCCACCGTAGCCAAATGGACGCGGGGGCGCATACTTGTGGCCGATCTTGTCTTCGAGCCAGTTGGCAGTCACCGTAAACTCTCTGGCCATGGCGCGCACAAGACGCTCATCAGGATAGGAGGGATCGCCGCCCGCGGAGGAGCGCTTCTGGTCATTGAGCCAGATCTTGACAAACTCCTCGGTCGAGGTCCCCTGGCTTCCAACTCGCTTCTGAGCATTGGAATCTCCAGCAGCAATGGCCCCACCCGCAAAAGCAGAGCTACCGCCCACCATCGGGAGCTTTTCAATGACAAGCACCTCGGCGCCGGCAAGGCGCGCGGCCGCAGCAGCGGCCAGACCCGTACCACCCGCACCGACGACGATCACGTCGGCCTTGAGGTTTTTGACGGGAAGCGTTGCGGGATCAACCCCCGCCTGAGCGCAGGCACTGACAAGACCAACGACAAGAGCTGTGGTTGTAAGCTTGAAAAAATGTCGGGACACGAGGGTTTCTCCCCTGTTCGGGATGTTTATAAGAGACGGAGGAAGTCTAGTTCGGAGCGCGAACCCCATCAATGCGGACATGCCCTATGGCAGCATCCGTACTGCCCGCAGCGCAAGCCGCCCATCGAGGTCTTTTCCAAGAAGCTGGCGTTCCAGAAGCCCAGAGGCAAGGCACTCAATCACAATCTCAAGCTGATGGACAGTTGGCGCCCATTAATCGCCCCGACCTCAAAATCGGCGGCATTGACCTGACCCGACAGGTCAGGGGAAAAGACAAGAGTTGCCCTCCCCGACACACTGGCCGTCGATAAAACAACAGCCGCCCGCGCTGTTCACAACGCGGGCGGTTTTCATGTCGCACTATAGGTGCTCAACACGCTTAACGCGGCGCCTTCATCTTCCAAGGTTCGATGTCGTGGCACTTTTCGCAGGTGACGGTGCTCGGACGATGTTCGCGATGGCAGTTGACGCACTGATCGGTACGGCCGTAGTGGAAGTTGTCATGCGGGTTGATGGCGACTTCCTTGCGGATTTCCGATCCGTCGCGCGGGTCCTTGAAATAGGACTCGAAGTTGAAGCGCTCGCCAGCCTTGACGATGGACTCTTCGCGGTGGCACGCAAGGCAAGTCTTGGCGTCGGGCGGCGTAAGCTTGCCGTCGACATGGCAGGTCGTGCACTCGAGCCCCTTGTGCTTGATGGTCGTAGGCTGAGCATTGACGGCGAGAGAGGCAGCCAACGCCAGCACGATAGCGGCGGATTTGAAGATGTTCATGATTGCTGTCTCCCTTAAATGGTTCGCTTTTGCAGTTTGGCAGCCGTTTCGCCGGCAATCATGCCGGTAACGCAGCAGTCAGGCATCGAGCAGGCCGTAAGTCGTTCAGCACCGTGAATGCCACCAGCGGCCTCTCCCACCACGAAAAGACCCGGAACGGGCTCGCTGTCATCCAGCCTCAGGGCACGAGCCGTCGTGTCGGTTGCGATGCCCCCCGGGCAGTAGTCCCAGCGAGGAATCATCAGGGCGGTATAGAACGGACCCGTTTCGGAAAGCGGTTCAACCTTTCGTCCTGAACGCTCAAGAGGCTTCATGAACTTTTCATCCTTGCCTGCAGCGATCATGCGGTTGTATTCGGTGATCGTGGCCTTGAGCTTGGCGGCATCGGTGTTGTAGAAAGCCGCAACCTCGTCGAGCGTCGCGAACTTGTACATCGTGCCGTTGCGACCGTTCAGACCGTTCATGCTTCGTGCAACTCGAGCCATGTTGTGGAACTTTGTCAGGCCCTTTTCATCCCAGATGATGTAGGGCTTGGCACCCCCCTTGGCCATGGCGGAGAGAGAAGCCGTCGAAATCGGATTGCGGCCAAGAGCCTCGTTGGCATAGCGAGCACCCGTAGCGGCATCGATCGCAACGCCCCAAATGAGGTCCTCAGTGGGAAGTGCAAAGCTGAAGCGATAGAGCGAGAGCTGAACGGGTCGAGCACCCGCTCGGATCATGGACTTGAGCGCACCTGAGGTGGCACCTTCCGAGGCACTGTTGAGCGTATGTTCAAGGAAGGGTACCTCGTGCTTCATGAACTCCTTGTCACGGGCATAGCCACCAGTAGCCATGATGACGGCCTGACGGGCACCGATGCGGACCTTCGTGCCCGAATGGTTTTCGCGGTCGTCGGAGGCAAGCGAAGCGTCAAAGAGATAGTCCTTGCGCACCTCGACGCCGATCACGCCGCCCTTTTCATCCAGAATGAGTTCGTCAAGCTTCGTGGCAGGACTCACTTTCAGATTCGGATAGCGCTTGTAAGAAGCCCAGAGGCTGCGCAGGATACCAGAGCCGCCGCCTTCAGCAATGAGACAGCGCTTTTCGGAGTGACCGCCGAGCTTGAGGATCTTCGTCCACTTGACACCGTGCTCAAGCATGATCTTCTGAGCGCGGGCCGTTTCACGAGCAATGTTGAGTGCACGTTCACGATCGCTGAGATTGGCGGCAACCTTCGCCATGTCGGCCACCATGGCCTCGGGCGTATCGGTGATGCCTGCCGCCTTCTGCATGTCGCTGCCGACGCAGGCGAAGTCCAGACCGCTGTAGCGTGACGTGCCGCCCAGGCGATTGAGCTTTTCAATGAGAAGGGTTTTGGCGCCGTTCTTCGCGGCAACCAGAGCCGCCATCGTGCCTGCGATGCCCGAGCCAACGACAACAACGTCGTAGACTTCGTCAAACTTGGGGGGCGCCGCCTTTGCAAAGGCGGATGTCGTAAGTCCCGCACCGGCGGCCGCGCCCGTGAGGAGGAGTTTGCGTCTTGAGGTCTGCATGATCGGACTCTCCATGTGTGGTCTGAGTTGACTCACATGGTAGGTCCCGAAGATTGCCCGATGATTGCCGACCACTCAGGATTATTTCAAAAAGATTGCAGCCCCTCTTTCAGTCGCCGTAATCTTCGTCGTAACTGGTCAGGTCTCCCATCATGTAGCCCACATTGGTGAAGGAGGAGATGATGGCGGGATTGACTGAAATGCTCTCGAGCTTCTTTCGGATTCGGGCCACGGCCACTCGAAGATGGGAGATGTCGGCATCCGAATCAAGCCCCCAGCCGATGCGCAGCAGTTCGTCATAGCGTACGACTGCTCCAGGTCGGGACGCGAGACTCTCAAGTAGCCTGAACTCGCGATCCGTCACGGGAACACTCGTTCCTCGCCAGAGGACGTCATGTTCCTCGGTCCTGAGCGTCAGAGGACCGTTGACGACCGTTCGCCCTCGGGGCGCCATGAACTGCCTCGCCGTCCTTCGCAGCAAGGCCCTCACACGCAGTTCGAGCTCCTGAATGGAAAACGGCTTGACGAGATAGTCATCTGCTCCCGCATTGAAGCACTTGCTCTTCTCACAGAGAAAATCTCTGGCCGTCAGAATAAGGACTGGCACTGCACTCGTCTTCCGAATGGCCTTGAGCGCCTCCTCGCCGTCCATTTCAGGCATCATGAGGTCGAGAATCACCAGATCAGGTTCCACAGGAGAAAGCCTGAAGACATCGACAGCCTGTCGTCCGTCCTGCGCCTGACATACGTCAAAACCGGCGTTTTCGAGCGATTCAACTACAAGCCTTCGGATGCGGGTTTCGTCGTCGGCAACAAGAATAAGCGGTTTGTCGGTCATGATTCAATGCTCCTGGGGAGCGGCAGATGAATGGTAAAACACGTTTCGCCTTCGGCGCAGGAAGCCTTGATTGAGCCACCGTGAGCTTCGCAGATCGCGCGACAGATGACAAGTCCGAGGCCCGTACCGCCCGTACGACGCTTTCGTCCGCTCACCACCTGATAGAAGCGGTCGAAGATGCGCTCGGAAAGCGACGGATCAAACCCAATGCCATGATCCTTGACGCGAATAACAGCCCACGGCTGGACCGCCTCGACTTCGAACGAAATCTCGGGCCTTTCGCTGGGCCTGACATATCGACAGGCGTTGGTGACAAGATTGACCACGAGCTCCACGAAGGCGCCAGGATCCACGTTGAGGCATTCCGCTTCCTCGGCCACCCTCATTTTAAAGTCGAACTCATGTCGGCTTCTGACAAGTCTGACGGCACGTCGGATGAGCGGCCCGATCTGTGTTGCCTTCGGATGAACGGAAAAGTTTCCGCCCTCGATCTTTGCCGCCGACAGCCAGTCGCTCACGATGTGATTGAGATGATCAAGGTCGGAGTCAAGCGCCTTGAGCTCCTCGGTGTCGCCCGAGGCCTTTCTCATGAGATCGATCTGAAGCCTGCAGGCCGTCACAGGCGTCTTGAGTTCATGAGCGACAATGCTGATGAGATCATTCTTCATGCGCTCCACTTCCTGGCGCTCCGTGACATCCCTACAGATGACGCAGAAGCCCTCGGCAAAAGGCGCACGTCCTGCCCTGAAGGGAAAGGTTCGGCATTCCCACGCCTTCATTGCGCCGTCAAGCTCCGCCTCGTAGACGGCGACATCCTGTTCCCCCGCCTCAAACTGTCTGCGGCAGAAAGTCAGCATCTCATGCTTGAAAGACTCGGGCATCATCGACGCAGCGGAGGTGTTTTCAAGTTGCGGCCGCCACTGCGGGTCGAGAAGAACGATCCCGTCCTTCATGTCCTCGAAAACCTCCCTGAAGAGACGCTCCTGCGCATCGAGCTCCGATTCACGCCTTACAACAGTACTCGCCAGATGGACATTCTTCTCCTCCAGGGAAACCTGCCTTGCATGAAGTCTCTTGCGCAGCTCACGATATGCGGCCTGCACTTCGCGAAGCTCTTCAGGCCCCTGCTCAATCGTGTTCCTGTCGTCCCCGTAGTCCTCATCAATGTCTCCCCTGAGCTTCCGAAAAGCGTTTGAAAGCGGCCAACATGCAAGCCAGCCTGCCGCCGACATCAGGAGCAGTACGCCGAGCGCCAGAAAAGCCATCCTCACCTCGAGGTTCGTACGGACCATCATCCTACTTTTCTCGGGGCGAGTAACCACGACCGTCCATTGCGGAAGCCCCGCATGAAGCTTCTGGCTCGTCATGTATACGGGACCTGCAGCCGCATCCACCACTGTTCCGCTCTCAAGGGACGCCTCCCATCGCGTAATCCGACTCCTGTCGAGCGGCCATACGTACTGTTTCCTTTCGTCAAGAAGTGCGAAGGCAAGCCCGCGAGATTCGAGGTTCCGGCGTATGTCCTCAAAGACAGGTGAGCACGCAAGTGCCCCCGACAATATGTGCTCGGGAAGCCCCGTCATGCGACGACCGAAGGTCATCAGGGGTTCAGGCATCCTTTCCGAGCTCAGAAGCACGGGAGAATATAGAGTCCCCGCCCCTTCGGGCGCGCGAATGAGAACCGCATGCCAACGGTTGTCATGGTTCTGACCACGGCGCAGCTCCCCGTCGACCGAGACGGACGGAAAGAAGGCCTCGACCCTTATGCCGTCCGCAGTTCGATGGTCAACGTGCAGATTCTTGATGAACGGATGAGATTCGACGATGTCCTGCAAAAGCAGATTGAGATCTCCTCCTTTCTTCAGGGCCGAATGTGCGAGCGTGCGATCAGCGAGCTCCACAACTGCATTGATGCCTTGGAGACGCTCCTCAACCAGAGCAGCCGCATCGACCGTGGCGGAATGTTGCTCCAGATCGGCTTCTGCAATACGTCTTTCCATATCGCCCAGATGCAGCACGCTCCAGGCGACGAAGGGAACGAAAGCCGTTGCTGAAAGCGCAACGATGATGTAGGTGCGAAACTTCATGTTCAAAAAGATGGATGTCAACGGCCATGCCGAAGGAGGAGCGCCAACGGCGCCGTGGCCGGCGCGTTCTAGACCTTGAGATGGATTATCCCGTCTATTCCTCCAGAATGCATCTGCATCCATCGTAGAGGCTGGAATCCATGCCTAAATTCCCCTTCCGTACGTCTCCCACTATTCGCTCTGCTCTGGGTTAACCCCATAGTTAAGTGAACGCTTTTTCCCTATGTGCCACAGCATTTCTACACCTGCAATCTTTTGGCAACTTTTTTCGGCACGAAGGATCGGATGTTTTATTTTGCCGCAATGTTTCTTTTTTAGGCTTATGAGTGTGATGTTCGGCTTAGGCCTCATCTACTGCTATGCATCCCCTGAACTGAACCACTTTGAAATCAAGGGATGACTGAAACATCCAACCAATCAGGAGTTACCGCATATGACTCTTCAGACCATAGCCCAGCTCATAATGCTGGCAACGCTCATATTGATGATTACGGGCCGCACGCCCATTTACATGACCGCCATTACGGGTGCGGCCATTTCTGCCATCGTGGCCGGTTTTCCGCTTGCGGGTGGTCAGGGCATGACCGTCACCAAGATGATCGTCTCGGGTCTCAACCCGGTGATTGCCGACATGACCGGCATTCTGCTCTTCATCGGCATTATGCAAGCCACGGGTTTCCTTGACGTCATCATTCGCGACATCGTCCGTGTCGGCAACAAGATTGGCGGTGGCGTTGGTGTCGGCGCTGCCGGCGGCGTCGCTGCTGGTGTTATCGGCGCTCTCACCGGTTTCACGCAGCCCGTGATCACCGCTGTCATTACTGGTCCGGCCGCCGTCCGCCTTGGCGTCAAGCCAAATCAGTCCGCCGGTATCATCGCCCACGCAGGCCACATCGGCAACCTTGCCGGCTTCACGCACCCGACTCAGGTCGCCATTCTTGCGACCGCAGGCATCGGCTACGGCCTCTTCAATGTCCTTGGTCTCATCGCGGCAGGTTCCATCTTCGTGATGTCCGCCATCCGCATCACGATCGACATGAAGCGCCGAGGCGTCAAGATTGACGCCGCCGAAAAAGAACGCATTCTCAAGGAAATCGAATCCCGCGAATATTCGACGACTTCCTGGAAGGCCTTCTTCCCGTTCATCGTCCTCGTCGTCGGCTTCATCGCCGGCATGCCGATCTTCCTCGTTGGCCTCGCCTCTGCCATGGCCACGATGATCCTTGCGCACTCCAAACCGAAGGAAGCTGAAGCCGCCATGATGAAGGGCGTGTCCCTCATCGCCACTCCGCTCGTCGCCACGATCGGCTTCCTGTTCATGTCCACCGTCATCCGCGAAATCGGCATGGTCAACACGATGTCCACGCTCGTTTCTCCGGTCATGAGCATCTCTCCGGTTCTCGTCCTTTTCGGCGTCGCCTTCCTTACGGGCTTCATGACGCAGTCCTACGCTGCATCCGTCGCCGTTCTGGTCCCGTTCCTTCAGGTCACCCTACAGGCCGGCGCCGATCCGTTTGCAGCCGCCTTTGCTGCCGCTTCGGGCGCCTCCCTTATCCAGTACTTCCTGACGGGCGGTCCAGTTGCCGCTCTTGCCACGGTCATTCCGGTCATCCCGGGCAGCGACCTCAAAGGAGCAAACGCCTTCCAGCGTCCGTCGATTCTCTTCGGTTGCCTGGTGGCCTTCCTGATCACCTTCTGCCTCAACCTCCTCTAATGTAGACAAAGGGCGGGAAGTTCTTCCCCGAACTTCCCGCTCTTGTTGTTTAATCAACGCCATCGAGGAACAGCCAAATGACGCTTGAACTGGTCAGATCACTTGATGTGACAGCCGTGATCGGCATTTCCGGTCACGCGGGTTGCGGCCACGCCCACAGCCATTGCGGTTTTGTCCAGGATGACTCAGGCGGCCTTGCCGCCGTTCTCGCGCTCCTGCAGCGCACCACAGGACTGGACTTGACGATCACCCGCGTAACCGTTCATACAGGTCGAAAGGGCCGCTTTGAAGTTGAAACGGCTTCGGGCGGCAAGGGGAGCGCAGCGGCCCGTCGCGGCATTACGACCGCCGAGGCCCGTCTTGCCCAGTTTGTAGTTGGCCGACAGGCAATCTGCACACAGGCTCTTGCCTCAACAGCCTTCGGCCGCATCTACGGACAGGGCGCCATGGAAGTACCCGTCGCACTACAGACTGCCATCGCTCTTGCCGCGCTCAACAGTTTCCAAGTCAACTTCCCTGATCAAGTCCTCGTCGCTGACGAAGGCGTGACTGGCAACTGCGGTCGCATTCTGGGCACCAAGATCCGCATCAACGGCGTCGTGGCCTCAGTTCTGGCGGTCGTCAACGCCAGTGAAGGAGGACTTGGACCAAATGAGGATGTCGAGGGCAACGTCAATCTGGGCCCCAAAAAGGCTCTCATGGACAAGCTCGGGCTCGCTACCATGCCCACGCTTCTCATCGAAGGCAAGGTTTGCGCCGATCCAGCCTCATCCTTGATCAGTCGCCCCACCTTCCTTATTCGCGCATATCCTGATGACGACAACGTCGTCGTCGCACAAAGTTACGTTGCAGCCGCAGCCAAGCTCGGCTATCCCAACCTCTATCTCGACAACCTTCTTGCCCGCAGTGCTGACGCAATGCGCAAGCTCGGCAACTCTCAAGGCGAAAATGTCATTCGTCTCGGCAAAGCTTTGCGCGACGCCAAAACGGCCGTTGAAAAGGTTCGTATTGCTGCGGAACTCAACGAATTCTGCAGTCAGGAGCTCGGCGGCATCACCTTCATGTCCGAAGATGTGCATCAGGTCATGGGCGGCGTAGGCATGATCCCCGGCACCTGCGCCTGCCTGAGCCTCTTCATTCCACACACCCAACTCGAGGAGGATGTCATTCCCGTTCTGTCCGAGGCCGATGCAGGCAGGTTTGCCGACATGGTTCTTGCAGCTGCGGAAGATCTTTCCAAACACCTCCCCGAAGCTTGTGAAGTCATTGACCGAATTCAGAAGCGCTACCATGAACAGTCTCAAGCGCTCGTTGAATTCACCCTTTGAATCTCTGGAGAATTGCCATGCAACAGAAGAAAGTCATCGTCGTCGCTACTGGCGGCACCATTGCCATGAAGTACGATGAAGCGAGTCAGGGTCTCATCCCCGCCTGCTCGGGCGAAGACCTTGCCGCCGCCGTCCCTGGCATCGACAAGCTTGCTCAGCTCGAGTTCTGCCAGTTTTCCAACATCGCCTCTCCTGGCATGACGCCCGACGACATGTGGCGCCTCCACCTCAAGTGCGAGGAATTTCTTGCCCGCGAAGACGTGACGGGTGTTGTCGTCACTCACGGCACTGACACGTTGGAGGAGACCTCTTACTTCCTCGACATTACGAAGATCAGCGAAAAGCCCATCGTTACGACCGCCGCCATGCGCGGCGCAGGCGACACCAGTCCTGACGGTCCCTGGAACATATACTGCTCCGTCAAGACTGCCGCCTCAGAAGAAGCTGTCGGTATGGGCGTCCTTGTCTGCCTCAATGAAACGCTCCATGCTCCGGGCGAAGTGACGAAGACTCATTCCGCCAATCCCGCCACGTTCCAGTCGCCCTGGTGGGGCCCTGTCGGCTACGTTGACCTCGACAAGATCGTCTTCCGTCGCAAGACGCTTGGCGTCAAGCGCTTCCATCCTGAAGCCCTGACCGCCCGAGTGGACCTCATCAAGGCCATGACGGGCTCCGATCGCGAATACATCGACTTCGCCGTTGCCCGTGGTTGCAAGGGCATCGTCCTTGAAGGCTTCGGACGCGGCAACCTTCCGCCTCCGATGATTCCTGGCGTGGAAGAGGCCGTCAAGAAGGGAGTTGCCGTCATCCTGACGACTAGAACCCCGGGTGGCCGAGTTCTTGACGTTTACGGATATCCCGGCTCCGTCACTGACAGCCGCCGTGTCGGCATCGCTGCTGCAGGAGAAATTTCCGCCGCCAAAGCCCGTTTGAAGCTCATGGTCGTTCTTTCCGAACACCCTGAATACGCAACCAACCGCGACAAGCTTGAGGAAATCTTCGACATCTGATTCGCAGTCTGGGGAACTGATGAAGTCCCCTTTGAGACGGCCGACCGCTGACAAGCGCGCAACGGCCGTCCGTTTTTTATGTGCAAAAGGCGGCAGGAACGCTTAACTGAGCAGTTCTGCCGCCTTTCTCTTCTTTTTACAGTGCCTATCAGACCTCCTGATCCTCATCCCTCAGATCCCTCATGACGTACCCAACACCTGAATACGCCGAAATGATTCCCCCCTCAAGACCGGCATCCTCAAACTTTCTTCTCAGGCGGGCACAGGCCACGCGCAGATACTGAACCTCACCCAATGCATTGGCACCCCACACTTTGTTGAGAAGCTCATTGTGTTCATGGAGCACGCCGGGATCCTTAACGAAGAGTGACAAGAGCCTGAACTCAATGTCGCCGAGATGCACTTCCCGACCATTGAAAATGCACTGACGCTTTTCAATGCAGATCCGGATTGGCCCGTTGACGAGCCACGTGAACTCGGATTCTGACGGGGTGTTCTTCGCCTGCGTACGTCTCAGAACCGCCTTGATGCGCGCCAGAAGCTCCTCCATCGAGAAGGGCTTGCAGACATAGTCGTCAGCCCCAAGATTGAAGCCCTTGAGCTTTGAGTTCGAATCGGTCTTAGCTGTCATGAAGATGATCGGCGTTTCACCCAGCTCTCGAATTCGACAAGCACATTCGAAGCCGTCCATTTCAGGCATCATCACGTCCATCAGCACAAGAGCGGGCTTCGGAGATTGCAACTCAAAAATTTCAAGCGCGTGCATGCCATCCGCCGCAGAGATTACGTCATAGCCGGCACGCTCCAGATTCGAGGCCACGATGCGGCGAATCTTGGTTTCATCATCGACAATCAAAATGAGTGAGGGGGCTGAGGTATCCATTTTCCAAATTCTGTCCTTTTTAGGTTAGTACGGCAGCTCGATGGTGAAACAGGTTCCGCATCCAGGCTCACTGTCGAGTGAAATAGTACCCTGATGCGCCATGACAATGCCCTTGACGATCGCCAGCCCGAGACCTGTTCCGCCTCTCTGTCGCGCGATGGTCATGTCGGCTTGATAGAAGCGCTCGAAGACATAGGTGGCCTTATCCTTCGGAATGCCGATCCCGTTGTCCTGCACTCGAATCCGCACCTTGTCGCCATCCCTGCGCACGTCAACGTGAACGACTGGGGGAACACCTTCGCGGAAATAACGAGCGGCATTACTGAAAAGATTGATGAAGACCTGAGTGATACGTTCGGGATCGAATTTGAAACACTCAGCCTCAGGATCGATGGTACGCGTCACCTTGAGCTCAAATCTTGCCGTGACAAGCTTTGCCGCCTTGTCGATCGGTGTTGCAATATGCATGATCTTGGGCATGAGCGAGATGTGTCCATCACGGAATCTTGTCAGATCGAGCCAGTCATCGACAAGCCTGCGCAGTCTGAAGCTTTCCTCCTGCATGTCCGCAAGGATCTGATCACGCTCCTCATCCTCCAGTCCGATCTGAGTGGCCAGCGTTTCGGCCTGAAGGCGAAGAGCTGTGATGGGAGTCTTGAGCTCATGAGCCACGATCGATATGAGCTGATCCTTGAGGCGCTCAACCTCCGCGTCAGCAGAAACATCCCTCACCAACAACCCAATATCAGGCGCCCCCGCATCAGGATTGGTAGACACGACGCTGAAGGCCGTTGCGTGATAGACCCGGCTCCCTTCATCATCCTTGGCACCCTTGACTGGTACCAGCTCATAAGTGCGACCATCCTCGAACTTTTTGGCAATCGGTGCAGGCGAGAAGCCGTCCTGATGTTTTTCACGAATTTCAAAGGCCTGCCGCAACGCAGCACTTACCAGACATCCAGGCTTGAGAGCAATCCCATCTCTGGCCATGCGCTCCTCGAGATAGGCGTTGAAACGAACCAGCACCCCATTGGAATCCATGAGAAGCACGCCTTCATTCATTGACGAGAACAGCTCCTCTAGAAGCTGGTGTTGCTGCACCGTTGACACGAGCAGATGATGATTATTGAGCTGAACGGCAAGCGAATTTGCCAAAAGTTCCAGGCTGTCACGCACCTCCCGTTTTTTCAACTCCTCCGCATCGGTCTCCAGCCAACCGTAGATTTTGTTCCCGTAACGAACCTGCACAAAAGCCGCACCTGACGGAAGATCCGGCCCCTCGTTCCCTTCCTGAAGGCTCGCGGACGTCCTAAACACCAGAGAAGAAAGCCTGAGAAGCTGCTTGAAGCGCGCAACCGTCTCATCAGTCAGATGTACCAGTGACGTGTCAATCGGTGCCAGAAGTTTCTGAATGGCGGCCAGTTCTGCATTTCGGGTCGTGAGAGCGTCCGTTTTGGAGCGCACCTTCTGTTCAAGGAGCTTGTTCATCGAACGAAGACGTTCCTGCGTTTCTACAATCTCCCGCCCCATCTTCTCAAATCTTTCCGCAAGCTCCTGAAGCTCTGTTGGTGCGTCCGAAGACATCGCCACCTCAACCTTCCCTGTCCTCGGAAAATCACCCACGGCATCGGAGAGCTCGCCTACGCTTCGACTCAACGGCCGGCTCACAGCGTATCCGACCACAAAGACAGAGCCGATGGCAAGCAGGAAGAAAAGACTGCCAACGATCAGGTTGTGCTGCAACTCAAGATTCCTAGCAGCCTTTGACTGGTCAAAAATCAGGTAATACTCGGTTTGGTTGAGTTTGACAGCTGTCCTGAAAACGCCATTTTTGTTGTCGGCCAACTTGTCATCCATCACGTGCAGATCGGCATGAGCAAGCCCTGCCTTGATTTGCTCGAAATCCGAGTTTTCAATGGCAAGTGACGGATCGGTGGCGAAAAGCACCTTCCCCCTCTCATCGACAAGAAAAGCCTCTCCCCCACTTTCCTTCATCGCCTCTCGCAGCGAGGCAGCCACCACATCGACAGGCATGGAGATCTCCATGGTGATCTTCTGAAGCCCTGTAGCGTCAAAGGGAACAAGCGTGACATATGGTTTTTCATCCGTAGGGGGCTGACCGAAACTGTAGGTTTTACCCGTATTGAAATCCTTGATCCGCACGTGCGCATCGAGCAGGTCAGACTGAACTGTCCGATAGATCTCGCTCGCACCTGCGGGAGTCAACCCACCCTCCACATAAGAAGTGGTGAGATACTCATTGATTGCCTTGATCGCCCGATTGTGCAGTTCCCCATCAGCTGAATCGAGCTTTGTCTTGATGACCAACGTCGAAAGTGACTGTCGGTCCACGACTAGAGACGACAGGGTTTCGATGTTTTTTTGATACAAGAGAAGGAACAGGATAAACGGAATAATGACCGTCCAACCGATCAACCCCGTCAGAATTTTTCGAAAGCTTCGAGGCTCTACAGGCTCCTCGATGAAGTCGTAGGGGTTATAGTCCTTGTTGAGGTCCTCAGGGAAGAGCGAAAAATAGCGGTTCCTGTACCGCATGTTGTACACGTCTTCCTCGGGATTGGGACTCGAGGGTGGAATCCTGTGCTCAAAGTATTGGAAAACGACGTCAAGAACGTTCATGGTGGTGTCGCTTTTTGTCCGGTCATAGAGTCGGACGGGGGCGCTCGGGATTGGAGTACCCACAACCTTAGCCCGTCCCACAAAGGTTTTCAATACAGTTTTCCCATGCCCTAGAAAGCGCCCGTCTCGGACCAACACCTGAACGGAATATGTCAAGATACTTCGAACGATTTTTTTTGGATCGCTCGCCGCTTGGCAAGCCGTGAAAGCAAGCTTTCACGGCTACGCCGCGATTATGCGATCCGAAGCGCGTCAAGCCGCTTTAGGCCAATGAACGGCCTGCTCCCCACTAACGCGGGTCCCCTCCATTAAGTGGCCTTCCGGGCTTGACCCGATCAGCCTTGAGGGTCTATCGGGGTTAAGGAACTGTGAGCTAGCCATCCTGAATTGGGGAACGTTATCGCGAATCCAGCGACTGGGATTGCGCCCACGCGTCTGGAGGAGTACTAGCTGACGACGGACTTGAATGCACCGATCGATGCCCTTGAAACGACTCTCCGGGGTCACGTTGTTAATGCTTGAGGGCACCCACTGCTCGTTGTACTTCTTGACAAACTCACCGAGCTTGGTTCTGGCATCTTCCAAAGAGTGGTACTGCCGCTTTCCCATATACCCACGGTACTTCATGGTCTTGAAGAGCGACTCAATGAACGGATTGTCATTACTAACCCTCGGGCGACTACGTGAAGATTCCACCTTGTATTTGGCCAATAGAGCCAGCGTGCTTGCAGCCTTCATTGCGGCTCCATTATCATGGCGCGACATCTGCAGGACATGCAATCTGGGACAATCTTCGGGACGTTCTTTTCCTTTTCCCTGATTCGTTCCCCGACGGCGAGTTCCCAGCCATCAGAACGAAAGACAGCTTTCGCAAAACTGGCCTGCCCCGCTCTACCGCAATGCAGAGGGCGCACGATTCGATGAACCGCGCGCCCTCTTTTCAGGACAGGGACGGGTCCCGCCGGCGGGACCCGTGGCCGTGATTACAGGAGGCCCTTGCCGTCGCGGGCGCCCTTGTTCATCTTGACCTTGTCGTTTTCGACAGGCACCACGTCGAAGCCCGTCACGCGATGGCCGTTGATCTGGGTGTAGAGCCAGAGGTCCATGGCGGCGCCGGCAACGGCACCCTTCGTGACGTCCTTGGCCTTGAACGTGAAGACGACGTCGGTGATGCCGTCGTTGTTGACGTCCTTGTAGACCATCTTTTCAGCCGGAGCGAAGTTCTTCCACTGACGGGTGGAGTTGAGCTGGTTGGCGCTCATGCCGGCGCGAGTCGCCTCCATGTTGGCGCTCAGCACTTCGTGGCCCTTGGCGCCGAGCAGCGCGAAGTCGACCGTGCCGTCGCCGTCGGCCTTGACGACGTCGGCGAGGATCTTGACCTTGTTGGACATCAGGCGGGCGTTTTCGGCCTGCATGATCTTGAGGACATGGTCATAGGACTTCTGGTTGTAGTCGTGCAGGAACTTCGTGCGTTCCTCACCCTTGAGGCCGGCGGCCTTCTTCGTCACGGCGGCGCGGTCCTTCATGAATTTGTCTTCCTCAGCCTGGATGAGCTGCGTGCGCTTGGCGAGTTCGTCGCCGCGCAGGTAGTCGATGGCGTTGTTGGAGGCGCTGAAGACGCTGTGCGGCGTGAAGTCGGCGCGGTAGTCGAACATGGCGGGAGTGCCCGCGAAGTGTTCCTTCGTGGCCGTGGCCGGATCCGTGAAGGCGGTGCCCTTGGCGGGACCGGCGAGCGGATAGAGCGGCACGAAGACGGACTGACACGGACGGCCGAGCGTCTTCCAGGCTTCGGTGAGCGTCGGATCGGCCGTCAGGTTGTAAACGATCGAGTCATGGGACGTCGTGCGGCAGATGCCTTCGGACTTGGAGTGATAGAGCTCCTGGTCCTGACCGATGTAGTCCTCGTGCAGGCGCAGGAGGGCCATGGCGTCCTTGACGCCGAGCTTGCGGTCGATGACGGCGCTGTACGGGAACTTTTCAGGATCGTTGTATTCGACGCCCGTGAGGAACTTCCAGGCGAGGACGTTGCGGTTGGCGTTCCAGCGTTCGTGGCGAACGGATTCCTGAGCCACGACCTTGCGCCAGTTGAAGATCGGGTTCTTGGCGTCATGGCGGCCGTCCTTGACGGCACGCTCGACCTGCTTGGGCTCGATCCGCCAGGTTTCCTTGTCGTTGAGGTCCACCTTGTCCATCATGAAGTTGTTCGGGATGTAGACGACTTCGTTGTCATGGATCTTGCGGGCGACCCAGCTGTTGCCCTGATGGATGGCGAGCTGCCAGGCTTCGTTGGCGTCGGCGAACGTATACGTGCGCCCGTCGTGGAAGTAGCCGAATTCGGCGAGCAGCTTCGTCGCGATGTCCACTGCCTCGCGGGCGGAGTGAGCGCGCTCGGCCACCAGACGGCGAATGCCGTAGCCGATG
>OBWJ01000367.1_pt1 | contig 35920 bp, 25 predicted proteins | sample 1495181 | NCBI WGS metagenome assembly OBWJ01 (sample SAMEA2580041, study PRJEB22360) | human gut metagenome
GTAGTCGCGCCGACGTTTTCCGGCCGGCGCCCACCGAGAGCGGCGAGACGCTCTCCGACCGTCCGAGCATAGCGGCCAGTCGCAGCAATACGGGCGACCTGCGCAGGAAACTGGCCGAGGAGACCCGCAACCTGCAGGAGATAACGACCAACATCGCCAGCCAGCAGTACACCAAAGAGGGGCTTTCGACCAACTCGATCGTGGCGGAGTGGCTCGCCGCCGTACTGCTCGCCGAGAAATCGCGGGCCGAGCTGGCGGTCATGAAACTGCGCAAGACCGAACTCGACGACAAGTACACCCACTTCTCGCCCGTGGGTTCGACGCTCAAGCGCAAAGGCCGCGAGATCAACTTCTCGGAGCAGTCGTACCTCTCGATCCTCACGGCCCTCAACACGGCCCGCCTGCGGCAGAAGAACCTGCAGATGACCTCGGCGACGCTCAAGATCATCAATCCGCCGGTACTCCCGATCAACGCCGAGCCGAACAAGCGCAAACTGGTCGTGGCCGCGGCGTTCCTCGCCACGTTCCTCTTCGTGCTGGGATTCTTCATCCTGCTGGAGCTGCTCGACCGCACGCTGCGCGACAAGGTCCGCGCCGAGCGCATCACCGGAGGCAGAGTCATCGGAGCCTTCCCCGGAAAGGGGCGTTTCGGACAGCGGCGCTACGCCAAGCAGTACCGCGAAATCGCGGCGCGCTATATCGGCAACGCGGCGATCAACTATTTCGAGCCGTCGCGCCGGCCCAACATACTCAACATACTGAGCACCGAGGCCGGCGACGGCAAGAGCACGATTTCGGAACAGGTGGCCGCCTATCTGCGCGAAGCCGACATGAAAGTCCGCGTGATCTCATGGAACAAGGACTTCGACGTCGAGCAGAAATCCTACCTGCTCGCCGGAAAACTCGAAGATTTCGTGCAGGACAGACCGGGTGACCTTCCGCTCTGCGAAGCCGACGTCGTACTGGTGGAATACCCGCCCTTCTCCGACAAATCGGTACCCAAGGAGCTGCTGCGGAACGCCGCGCTGAACATCGTCATTGCCCCAGCCAACCGCACGTGGAAGGATACGGACCAGCTGCTTTTCGAGAAAACCGAGAAACTCGCGGGCCGCACGCCCGTGACCCTCTGTCTCAACTGCGCGCGCCGCGACGTGGTGCAGTCCTTCACGGGGCTGATGCCGCCCTACACCCGCATGCGCAGACTGGGTTACCAGATCAGCCAGTTCGGATTCACGGCCGTCAAATAAAAGCGCAGCCCGTTATCCGTCTCAAAAAAAGCCCGCTATGGAACGCTACGGCAGCATAACCACACCCGTCAGCATCCCCCGGTTCATCATCGGGGGCATGCTCGTCGGCGGCGTGGCCGTGGTCGCCATGGCTTTCCTCAACTACGGACTGCTCGCCGGGACCGTCGTCGCCGCCATTCCCGCCGCACTCTGCATCCTGTGGGTCACGCTGCGCAATCCTGCGCTGGCGATGCTCGGACTGTTCGTGATCAATTACTTCATCATGGGGCTGACCCGTTACGCCCACGACCTGCCGTTCGGCATGATCCTCGATGCGCTGATATTCTACAACATCCTGATAATAAGCCTGCAGGCCATGATGCACCGCATCGAATGGAAACGCGCCAGCTCCGGGCTGACCGTCGTCGCGGCGATCTGGGTGGCGTACTGCGTGCTCGAAGTGGTCAACCCCGAATCGGTTTCGGTTTCGGGATGGTTCTCGTCCGTGAGGTCCGTGGCGTTCTACTTCTTCTTTATCGTGGTGCTCACCCAGCTCACGATGAACGAATACAAGTACCTGAAATACATGCTCGTCATCTGGTCCGTCCTGACGCTGATCGCCGTGGGCAAAGCCTGCATCCAGAAGTTCTTCGGCTTCAACGCCGCCGAAAACTACTGGCTGTTCGTTCTCGGCGGACGCTCGACGCACATCATCCACAGCGGGGTCCGGTATTTCTCGTTCTTCAGCGACGCCGCCAACTTCGGCGGCTCGATGGGACTTTCGATGGTCGTCTTTTCGATCTCGGCGCTCTATTACCGCAATCCGTGGATGAAGATATACCTGCTGCTGGTCGCCGCCGCGGCCTGCTACGGCATGCTGATTTCGGGCACGCGCAGCGCGCTGGCCGTGCCGTTCGTCGGCTACACGGCCTTCATCATGATGTCGCGCAACATCAAAGTCATCGTCATGGGCGTCCTGCTGGTCATCGCGGCGTTCGTCTTCCTGAAGTTCACCTCGATCGGGCAGGGCAACGCCTTGGTCCGGCGTGCGCGCAGCGCCTTCAACTCGGAAGATCCGTCTTTCAAGGTCCGTCTTGAAAATCAGGCCAAACTGCGCGAAATAATGGCGGACAAACCCTTCGGCGCAGGCTTGGGGCACGGCGGCGGCAAAGCCAAGACTTTCACCCCGACCGCGCCGCTGTCACAGATTCCGACCGACTCGTGGTTCGTGATGATCTGGGTCGAAACGGGCGTCGTGGGCATCCTGCTGCACATCGGCATCCTGCTCTACATACTGGCGCGGGGCGCCTATCTGGTGGTCTTCAAGCTGCGGAACACGCAGCTCAGGGGATTCACGGCGGCGCTCACGGCCGGAATTTCCGGCATCGTCGTCATGGCCTACGCCAACGAGATTCTGGGACAGATACCCACGGGCGCCATCCTCTACATGAGCATGGGCTTCATCTTCCTCGCGCCGCGCTTCGACCGCGAGCTATCGCGCAAGGAGATTCTCGACAAGGCGACCGCGGCACAACAGCCCCCTCTGCGGGAAAATTACGAATGATGGAGAGGCGGATATCGGTCATATCGGTCAATTACAACGGCTACGACCTCACCTGCGCGATGATCGACTCGCTGCGGCGGCATGTCACGACTCCGCTGGAGATCGTGATCGTGGACAACGGCTCAACGCGCGACGAAGCGGCCCCGCTGCGGGAACGCTACCCCGACGTCAAGGTGCTGCGCAGCGAACGCAACTTAGGGTTCGCCGGCGGCAACAACCTCGGATTCGCGGCGGCGACGGGCGATTATCTGCTGCTGCTGAACAACGACACCGAAGTCACCGAGGACACCCTGCACTACCTCCGCGAAACCCTCGACAACGACCGCTCGATCGGCGCGGTCTGTCCGAAAATCCGGTTTTTCGCTCCTCCGCAGCATATTCAGTTCGCGGGCTACACGCCCCTGACGCGCATCACGCTGCGCAACGCCCTGATCGGCTTCGGGGAACCCGACGACGGGCGGTACGACACCCCGCACGACACGCCCTATGCGCACGGCGCGGCGATGATGGTCCGGCGCGAAACGCTCGAAAAAGCCGGACCGATGCCGGAGATCTACTTCCTCTATTACGAGGAGCTGGACTGGTCGGTACGCATCCGCGAACAGGGCCGGCGCATCGTCTACGATCCCCGCTGCACGGTATTCCACAAGGAGAGCGCGACCACGGGCCAACAAAGCCCCCTGCGGAGCTACTGCCTGACCCGCAACCGGCTGCTCTTCGCATGGCGCAACCTCCGGGGCGGCGCGCGGCTGCTTTCGGTCGCCTACCAGCTCTGCATAGCGGCGCCCAAAAACGCCGTCTCGGCGCTCGCGCACCGGCGCGGCGACCTCGCGAAAGCCGTATGCCGGGGCGTACGCGACTTCTTCACCCTGAAAAACAAGCAGGCATGACGACTCTTCTGAACATAGCCGACTGGATTTTCATCTTCGTACTGGGACTTCCGGTGCTCTATCTTTTCGTCTTCGCGCTCTTCTCGACGCGCAAAAGCATGGACGACTATCCGCAGGCCAAACGCCGGCGGAAGTTCGTGACGCTGATTCCCGCCTACAAAAGCGATGCGGTGATCGTCCGCACGGCGCAGGCGGCCCTGCGGCAGGAGTATCCCGCACAGCTGCACGAGGTGGTCGTGATCGCCGACCGGCTGAAACCCCAAACGCTGGCCGAACTGCGCACGCTGCCGATCCGCGTGCTGGAGGTCTCCTTCGAAAACAGCTCCAAGGCCAAGGCGCTGAATTTCGCGGTCGAAGAGCTGGGACCCGAAGCCGCCGAAGCCGTCACGATCCTCGACGCCGACAATCTGGCCGGCGAAGATTTCATCGCCCGGCTCAACGACGTCTTCGACAGCGGCGTGCAAGCCGTACAGGCCCACCGCACGGCCAAGAACCGCGACACCGACACCGCCGTGCTGGATGCGGCGAGCGAAGAGATCAACAACGCCATATTCCGCCGCGGACACGTGGCGCTGGGACTCTCCTCGGCGCTCATCGGTTCGGGCATGGCCTTCGAATACAAGTGGTTCCGCGACAACATCGCCCGCTGCACCACGTCGGGCGAAGACAAGGAACTCGAAGCGCTGCTGCTCAGGCAGGGCATCTACATCGACTACATCGACGGCCTGCGCGTGCTGGACGAGAAGGTGCAGGGCGAAGGCGCCTACTACAACCAGCGGCGCAGATGGATCGCCGCGCAGTTCTACGCGCTGGGGTCGGCCGTCCGGCAGCTGCCGGGCGCAATCGCCGCGGGCAACCTCGACTACTGCGACAAACTCCTGCAATGGTGCCTGCCGCCGCGCATCCTGCTGATGGGGCTGGTGCCGCTTTGGACGGCCGCGATGACCGTATTCGATCCCCTCGGCTCGATAAAATGGTGGATCGTACTGCTCCTGCTGCTCTTCGCGCTGGCGCTGGCGCTCCCCGACGAGCAGACCGACCGGCAGCTGGGCCGCGCCTTGCGCCGCATGCCCGTACTGTTCCTGCTGACCGCAGCCAACCTTTTCCGCCTGCGGGGCACCAAAGACAAATTCATCCACACCGAACACACCGGGGCCGGCGGCAACGCTCCCGGTGCCAACACCCCGACCGAACCATGAAAATAGCAATCGAGGCACAGCGCATCTTCCGCCCCAACAAACACGGCATGGACTTCGTGGCGCTCGAAACCATCCGCTGCCTGCAGAAGATCGACACGAAAAACGAATACTTCATCTTCACGGGCGAAGGCGGGGACCGCTGTCTGGAGGAGACGCCCAACATGCATATCGAGACGCTCCGCTGCCCGACCTATCCGCTCTGGGAGCAGTGGGCGCTGCCGCGCGCCGTGGCGCGGGTCAAACCCGACCTGCTGCACTGCACGAGCAACACGGCGCCCGTATGGGGCCGCACTCCGCTGGTGCTGACGCTGCACGACATCATCTTCCTCGAAAAGCAGGCTTCGCGCAACAAGTCGTCCTACCAGTCGCTGGGACGCATCTACCGCCGGCTGGTCGTGCCGCGCATCCTGCCCAAGTGCCGGAAGATCATCACCGTCTCGCAATTCGAATGCGACCGCATCCGCACGGCCCTCGGTCTCGATCCCGAACGGATCACGGCCATCTACAACGGCTACAACGAACGGTTCCGGCCGCTGGACGATGTGGCGCGGACCGTCGGCAAATACCTCTCCGATCCCGGCTACATCTTCTTTCTGGGCAACACCGACCCCAAGAAGAACACGTCCGGCACGTTGCGCGCCTACGCCGAGTACGTGCGCCGCTCGGAGAAACCCCTGCCGCTGCTGGTCGCCGACCTGAGGGAGCAGGCCGCGGAGGAGATTCTGCGCGAGATCGGCGCGCCTGAACTGCGCGGGATGCTCCGTCTGCCGGGGTATATCCCCAACGGCGACCTCCCGGCCGTCTACAACGGCGCATCGGCGTTCCTCTACACCTCGCTGCGCGAGAGTTTCGGAATTCCGCAGCTCGAAGCGATGGCCTGCGGCACGCCCGTGGTGACGTCGAACACCTCGGCGATCCCCGAAGTGGCCGGTCCGGGAGCAATTCTCGTCGATCCGACTTCGCCGACGGCGATCGCCGACGCCCTGCTGCGCCTCGAAACCGATCCGGCGTTCCGCGCCGAACAGGTCGCCTACGGACTCGAACGGGTCAAACTCTTCTCTTGGGAAGAGACGGCCCGGCAGCTGCTGGCGCTTTACGAATCGCTCGGCAGATAGAGCGCAAACCCGCCCGCCGCCCCGAATCGGCGGAGCGGCGGGCGGAACAGGCCGAAGCGGCCGATAAAAAAAGGAAGGGCGTTGCCCTTCCTTTTCCGTTTCCGGTATTTGCGGTCTTATTTTCTCTTCACGAGGTGCTTCTCCACGCCGTGCAGATACCACTCCTGCGCCACCGCGCCGCCCGACTGCGCCCATTCGAGCATTTGGGGATAAGCCTTCAGGAAATCGGTCTTCTCGTAGGCATGCTGAATGTCGAAGGGAATATTGATCGCCCAGACCAGCCCGTCGTTCGAATAGTAGAAGCGGCCGGCTCTGTCGGTATAGGCGCTCTGTCCGGCCAGCGCATTGTAGTCGGCCGTCGCGGCGGGCGTAGGCTCGAAACCGCCCCGGTGGATCTCTATGCGGCGGCCGTCCGATTCCCGGTCGCGGGTCAGGAAGAAATCGAACGTATCGAAAGCCACATCCTCGATGGCGATCGAATTGCGGAAATAGACCATGAACGAAGCCTCGGCAAGCCGGTCTTCGGGCATCTCATAGCCTTCCTCCGTATTTACATAGGCGGCACCCGCAGGGCGGTTGGCGTTTTCACGGATGTTCAGGAACTTCAGCACCGCCGGCTCCTTGACGTAATTCGGAGAGTTGAGCGCGACCAACTCCGCTTCGGGAGCGTTTTTGCTGTTGTAGGGTTCGATCTGGTCGATCTCGCCGCCCTTGACGCCCTTCATCGCAAGACACAAATCGTAGGGAATGGAACCGCCGACCGCCTTCACACGGACGCCGATCAGCATCGCATCGACCTTGTTCTTGTTCTGCATGTAGAGCTGGATCTTGTAGTTGACGACGAAATCGTTGAAATCAAAGTCGCCGTAAGCGGGCCAGAGGTCCTCGAACATCAGCGTGCCCCATCCGTTCCAGCGGGCGGGGATGTAGATCAGCCCCTCATCGACGCTGGCTTCGTCGTCATTACCGATTCCGGCGCGGGTGCCGCTCGCCGCTTTCGGATCGAGAGAGCAGAAAGCGCCGTCGGAAGTCACGGGAACGGCCACCTGCGGCGAAACGCCGCTTTCGGTCCGGCAGCTCACACAGAGCGTCCGCGTCGCGGCCGGCACGTTGAGCTTCACCGGATCGGCGTCGCCGCCGACCATAAACGAAGCGAAAGGCTCGGCCCCCTGCTCGGCAGCCACATATACGCGGGTGGGTTGCGGAGCGGTGAAATTACAGGCGACCGAAGCCGTCGTTTTCCAACCGAACGAGGAAGGGACGCTCATCTCCGCGAATTTTCCGGCATCGTCTGCCGGTCCGGGAGTCGGCGCATCTTCGGCACACCCTGCAAAGCTCAGTGCAGCGGCGGCGAAAAGGAGAATTTTTTTCATAATTCAAAAAGTCGGATCATCCGATAAAAGTGTCGCTGGAACAAAAGTAGCGTATATATTCAATTCCGCCAAATTTTCAAACAAAAAAGCCCGGAATTTTATGGAAATATGCCAAAAACTGCGCCATAACACACCGGATTTCGCACAACGGAGTTACGTATATCGCAGAAGTTTGCTATCTTTGTGGTTATGATTGACAAAATCAAAGACAATCCCCGGCTGAAAAAGTTCGTCATCGGGTTGATTTCGCCTCACAAACACCCGCGTCCGCGGCTTTGGGTGCGCTGGTTCGTAAACCCTTTTGTTCACAAAAAGGGCCGGGGTGCGCTGATCCGCCGTCATGCGCGGCTCGACGTTTTTCCGTGGCGGCGGTTCGAAGTGGGACGCGACGCCCTGATCGAAGATTATGCGGTCGTCAACAACGGCGCCGGAGACGTCCTGATCGGCGACGCGGCCCGCATCGGCATCGGGTCGGTGGTCATCGGCCCCGTGCGCATGGGCGACCGCGCCGGACTGGGACAGCACGTCTTCATATCGGGCTTCAACCACGGCTACGCCGACGGCACGCGCGACTCGAACGAGCAGAAGCTCGTCCGCAAGGAGGTGGTGATCGGCCGCGAATCGCACATCGGAGCCAATTCGGTGGTCGTGGCGGGGGTCACGATCGGCGAACGCTGCCAGATCGGTGCCGGGAGCGTCGTGACGAAGGACATTCCCGCCTACAGCGTCGCCGTGGGCAACCCGGCGCGCGTCATCAAATGCTACGACCCCGAAAAACAGACATGGGTGAAAATCTAACCGGCGCATGAAGATTCTGATCGTCTATACGGCTTCCGGCACTTCGGACAACCCTTTCGTGCGGCTGCTCGCCGACGGCATCCGCGCTTGCGGATACGAGGTCGTGTGCTCGGTCGAAGAGTTCCGCAGCAACGCCGCGGACTACGACATCGTACACCTCCAATGGCCCGAAGAGCTGTTCCGCTGGAAGGCTCCGGCTCCGGCCGACGTCGATACTCTCGAACAGCAGCTCCAGACGCTGAAAAACAACGGAATACCGCTGATATACACCCGTCACAACACCCTGCCGCACCACGGCAATCCGCTCGTGGCAGAGGCTTACGGACTAGTGGAAAGATATGCCGACGCCATCGTACATCTGGGCGACTGCAGCCTCCGGGAATTCACGGCGGCGCATCCGGATTCGGAGCAGCTGCAGGTCATGATCCCGCACCACATCTACGAAGGGCTGTACGACATGGACATTACGCGCGACGCAGGCCGCCGCGCGCTCGGCATCCCGGCCGACCGGCTGGTGGTGCTGGCCTTCGGGGCGTTCCGCCACGCGGAGGAGCGCAGGCTGGTATGGGGCGCGTTCCGCCGACTGCACTACCCGGCCAAATTCCTGCTCGCGCCGCGCCTGTGGCCCTACACCCGGCGCGGATCGCGGTTCAAAGGGCTGAAACGGCTCGCCGGACGCCTGCTTTACGCCGCGGCGCATAGCGCCGAAGGCTTCTTCGACAGCCGCATCACCTCGCCCGAACCGCTGATTCCCGACGAACAGCTGCCCTGCTACCTCGCCGCCGCCGACGTGGTTTTCATCCAGCGGACGGACATCCTCAATTCGGGCAACGTCCCGCTGGCGCTGAGCTTCGGACGCGTGGTGACGGGTCCCGCCAGCGGCAACATCGGCGGCCTGCTCGCCGAGACGGGCAACCCGGCATTCGATCCCGCCGACCCGCGGTCGGTGGATATCGCGCTGGAACGGGCCGCGCGCCTCTCGGCGACGGACCAAGGCGCCCGCAACCGCGCCTATGCGCAGGAACACTTCGGCATCGGACGCATCGCCGCAATGTACGGCGGGCTTTACGAACGACTTTATGACGGAAAACGACAATAAACAACCCCATACGGTAGGGCGTCAGCTGGCTTCGGGCGTCTTCTACACCTCGATCGCGAAATACGCCGGCATCGTGGTGACGCTCGTGGTGTCGGGCGTGCTGGCGCGCCTGTTCACCCCCGAAGAGTTCGGCGTGGTGAATATCGCCACCGTGGTCATCGCCTTCTTCGCCATCTTCAGCGATCTGGGCATCGGCCCGGCGGTCATCCAGCACAAGAATCTCGACAAACGCGATCTGGGCGGCATCTTCTCGCTCACGTTGTGGTCCGGAGCCGTCATGGCGCTGCTCTTCTTCGCCGCATCGGGGCTGATCGCCTCGTTTTACGACGATTCGGCCGAACTGCGCAACATCCTGCGCATACTCTCCGCAAACCTCTTTTTCGCCGCGGCGAATATCGTCCCCAACGGACTCATACTCAAAGAGAAGCGATTCAGATTCGCTGCCGTGCGATCGCTCTCGGTGCAGGTCGTCGGCGGCGCGGCGGCCATCGCCGCCGCCTATGCCGGGGCGGGGATTTACGCGCTGACGATCAATCCGGTCTTTTCGAGCCTGATGCTCTTCGTGATAAACTACCGCCAGAATCCGCTTTCGGTGCACCTCAAACCCGGAAAGGCGGCCGTCGGCAAGGTGTTCTCGTTCTCGGCCTACCAGTTTTCGTTCCAGCTGCTCAACTACTTCAGCCGCAACCTCGACAAGCTGCTGATGGGCCGTTACATGAGCCTTTCGCAGCTGGGGTACTACGACAAATCGTACCGCCTGATGATGCTGCCGCTGCAAAATATCGCCTACGTCGTATCGCCCGTCATGCACCCGATCTTCTCGGAGATGCAGAACGACCTGCGCAAACTGGCCGACTCGTACCGCAAAGTCGTCCGCCTGCTGGCGCTGATCGGCCTGCCCCTCTCGGTGGTGCTGTGGTTCACGGCGCAGGAGCTGGTCCTCATCATCTTCGGCGACCAATGGCAGCCTTCGGTCCCGGTATTCCGGATTCTGGCGCTCTCGGTGGGCATCCAAATCGTCATGTCCACCTCAGGCTCGATTTTCCAAGCGGCCAACGCCACGCGGATGCTCTTCTTCTGCGGCCTCTTCTCGGCAGCGCTCAACACGGCGGCCATCTGCACCGGCATCTTCGCCTTCGGCACGACCCAAGCCGTGGCGTGGTGCATCTGCATCTCGTTCGCAATCAACTTCATCCAGTGCTATCACGCGCTGTTCTGCCTGACGCTGCGCACGGGGTGGGGCGCCTTCTGGCGCAGTTTCCTCTCGCCCCTGCTGCTCTCGGCGCTCGTCTGCCTGCCGCTGGCGGGCGTGGCGTTGCGGCGGGGGCCCGGCAATGGCCCGCTCCCGCCGATGCCTATGCTCGTGTCGCTTGCGGCGAAAGGCGCCGCGGCGCTGGCCGTGTGGCTGCTCTACATCCAGTTCAGCGGCGAATACGACCTGAAAGGAACCGCCCTCCGTCTCCTCTCCCGCAAAAACCGATAACTCAATGAAAGGATTATTCGTCGTTTTCCACGGCTTCTCGGCCCATAGCGGCATCAGCAAGAAGATTTTCTCCCAATGCGACGCCCTGCGCCGGAACGGCGCCGACGTCGAGCTGTGCCACCTCGAAATCGCGGCCGACGGCACGCAGCGCCGTATGGTCGGCGGGCGTGCGATCCGCACGTTCGGGCAGGGACTGCGGGCCAAGGTCGCCAAACGGGTGTCGCTGGGCGACATCACGCGCCACATCCGCGACGAGGGCGTGGAGTTCCTCTACATCCGCCACGACCACAACGCCAGCCCGGTGCTGATCCATTGGCTGCGCAAAGTCAAAAAACTCGGCGTACGCATCGCGCTCGAAATACCGACCTACCCCTACGACGCAGAATTCGCGCAATCACCCTTCGTGCGCAGGCTGAAACTGCGCATCGACCGCACCTTCCGCCGCCGGATGGCCCGCTGGGTGGACCGCATCGTGACCTTCTCCGACGACCCCGAAATCTTCGGCCGGCCGACAATCCGCATCTCCAACGGCATCGACTTCCGGAGCATCCCGCTCAAGACGCAGCGGCACGGCAGCCCCCACGAAATCAGGCTGCTGGCCGTGGCGAACATTCACTTCTGGCACGGTCTGGACCGCGTGATCGAGGGCCTGAAAGTCTATTACGCCGGTCCCCACCAATGCATCATCCGCCTGCGCATCGCGGGCGACGGCATCGAGTCGCTCATCGACGGCTACCGCCGCACGATCGAGGAGTACGGGCTGAGCGAATACGCCGAAGTGATCGGACCCCGTTCGGGTGCGGCACTCGACGCCGAATTCGAGTGGTGCGACATGGGCATAGCCAGTCTGGGCCGTCACCGCAACGGCATTACCCGCATCAAGACCCTCAAAAACCGTGAATACGCCGCACGCGGCATCCCGTTCGTTTACTCCGAGAACGACAGCGACTTCGACGGCATGCCCTACGTGATGAAGGCCCCGGCCGACGATACGCCGCTCGACATCACGGCCCTCGTCCGCTTCTGCGACGGCGTGAACCTCACTCCGGCGCAGATCCGCGCGTCGGTCGAAGGCACCCTCTCGTGGGACAGACAGATGAAACAGGTATTAACCGAACTTTTCGAAGCATGACGACCATAGCCATACTCTTCTGGGCGGGGGTTTTCCTCGTCTTCTACACCTACCTCGGCTACGGCATCCTGCTGTGGACGCTGGTGAAAATCCGCGAAGCCCTGCGCCCTGCGCGCCGGTACGAAGTTCCGGCCGAGGCGCCCGAAGTGACGCTGCTGATCGCCGCCTACAACGAACAGGAGATCGTGGCCGAAAAGATGGCCAACTGCCGCGCGCTGGAGTATCCCGCCAGCAAACTCCGCATAACGTGGATCACCGACGGCTCGACCGACCGGACGGTCGAACTGCTGGCGGCCTACCCCGACGCGACCGTTCTGCACGACGCACGGCGCGGCGGCAAGACCGCGGCGCTGAACCGCGCGCTGGAACACATCCGCACGCCGCTCGTGGTCTTCACCGACGCCAACACGATGCTCAATCCCGAAGCCGTGACGGAGATCGTCCGCTGTTTCGAGGACCCGCAGGTCGGGTGCGTGGCGGGCGAGAAGCGCGTGGCCGACGCAGGCGGAGCGGGAGCCGCCGCCACCGAAGGCGTCTACTGGAAATACGAATCGAAACTCAAGGAGCTGGACTACCGGCTCTATTCTGCGGTCGGAGCCGCGGGCGAACTGTTCGCCGTGCGGCGCGGACTGTGGCAGACACTGCCCGAAGACACGCTGCTCGACGATTTCGTCTGCTCGATGCTGATCGCGTCGCAGGGTTACAAAATCGCCTACTGCAAGGAGGCGTACGCGCTGGAGACGCCCTCGGCCGACATGGGCGAGGAGGGCAAGCGCAAGAAACGCATCGCGGCCGGCGGCCTGCAATCGGTCTGGCGGCTGCGCAAACTGCTCAATCCGTTCCGCTACGGCGTGCTCTGGTTCCAGTACGTCTCGCACCGGGTGCTGCGCTGGACGCTGACGCCCGTGGTGCTGGTCGCCCTGCTGCCGCTCAACGTCGCCCTGCTGTGGTCGGGGCATCCGACGCTTTACGTCGTGACGCTGGCCCTGCAGTGCGCCTTCTACCTCGCTGCGCTCGCGGGCCGGGCGCTCGAACGCAGCGGACGCCGCAGCCGCCTGCTGTTCATCCCCTACTACTTTCTCTTCATGAACCTCAACGTGTTCCGCGGCACGGCCTACCTCGCGACCCATCGGGGACGGGGCGCTTGGGAAAAAGCCAAAAGGGCCTGAAGTTTTTGATAACGAGCGAAAAATAATACTATATTTGCATTGTAAAAAGTCGTTCCCCATGAAAAACATCGCCATAAAACCGGAGGATTACACGATCCTCGCCGTCGATGACATCGCGACCAACATCATGCTGCTGAAAGCCGTGCTGAGCCGCGCCAAGTACAAGATCGTCACGGCGTCGGGCGGTTACGAAGCGATAGAGAAAGCGTCGAAAGAGGCTCCGGACCTGATCCTGCTCGACATCATGATGCCCGATCTGGACGGTTACGAAGTGATCAAGCACCTCAAGGCCGACCCCGCCACGCAGGACATTCCGGTGATCTTCCTCACGGCGCTCCACAACCCCGAAGACATCGTCAAAGGCTTCAAGCTGGGGGCCAGCGACTACGTCTCCAAGCCGTTCAACCACGAAGAGCTGATCACCCGCGTAACCCACCATATCTATCTGGCCGCGGCGCAGCGGACCATTATGCAGCAGCGCGACGAACTGCAGGCCACGGTCGATGCGCGCGACAAGATGTATTCGGTCATCGCCCACGACCTGCGCTCGCCCATCGGGACGCTCAAGATGGTCTTCAACATGCTCCTGATGAACCTCACCCCGGAGCAGATCGGCGAGGAAAACCTCGAAATGGTGACCATGGGCAACAACATCACCGAAAGCACCTTCATGCTGCTGGACAACCTGCTGAAATGGACCAAGAGCCAGACAGGACGCATGAATTCGGTCTTTCAGGAGGTGGACATCTCCGAAGTGGTGGTCTTCGCCAGCAAAATGTCGGACCTCGTGGCGCAGGTCAAGAGCATCTCCGTCGAATACGACATTCCCGGTCCGATTTCGGTGAACTGCGACGTGGACATGGTCAAGACGATCATGCGCAACCTGATGTCCAACGCCATCAAGTACAGCAACGAGGGCGGACGCATCATCATCTCGGTGCGCGAGACGCCGACGCACGCACGCATCAGCGTCCGCGACTTCGGCACGGGCATCAGGGAGGAGGACATCCCCAAACTGCTCAACCCCGAAATCCACTACACGACCTACGGCACCAAGAACGAAGAGGGATCGGGTCTGGGTCTCCAACTGGTGCAGGACCTCACGCGGCGCAACGGCAGCGAGCTGACCATCGAATCGGCGGAGGGAGAGGGTTCGACCTTCACCTTCACGATCGCCAAGGAGCAGCCCCGGTCCGAAACCGTGGAGGACACCAGCGGCGGCATCGCCCGACCGTAACGCGCCGAGGTGCACTCCGCGCACGAAACCGATATGCAACAGCAGACGCGAAGCCCGGCCCGAACCGCGCTCCGCGTCTGTTTTTTGCACCCCGGCCGAAAAGCGGCGGCGCAAACGTACCGCCACCCCGGCCATCGTCATATCGCAATAAGACCTGCCGTCCACACGCCCGACACCCCGCGCCGATACAGACCGATGCGGAGGCGGGGAAAGCCGCGAAAGCCGAAATCTATTTGAACCGGAGTTCCGCGATCACGACCTTATGGTCGCTGACCGTCTCGGAGGGCATGTAATAGCGAACGCACTCGAAGGTGTCGTCATAGAAGATATAGTCGATACGCAGCAATCCGCCCAGATAGCGGAACGTGCCGCCGTACCCGTTTCCGCACCGGCGGAAACCGTCGGTAAGAGCACCCTTCATCTCGCGGTAGGTATATGACGAGGGCGTATCGTTGAAGTCGCCCGCCAGAATTACCGGATAGGGCGACGCATCCGTCTCGGCGCGGATTTCACGCACCTGCGCGGCACGAATCCGGCTGTTGCGGTCCACGGCGCCGAGCATCGAATCGACCGGGGCTTCCCGGTTGTAGTCCTTCTGGAAGCGGCGGCGCAGCTGGGCGATGCCCGAAGTCTGGAGGTGCACCGAAAAAATGCGCAGCGTGTCTCCCTCCACGAGCAGGTCGGCGCGCAGGTAGTCGTTGCTGGTATCGGGAAACCGGACGTATTTGCAGTCGAGAATCGGATAGCGGCTGGCGACGGCTCCGCTGCCCTCGGAAACGAAATAGGGCATCCGGCGCGAAAAGAGCTCGCCGATGCTGTCGGCCGTAAACCTGCTGTCGTCGAGAAACTCCTGCAAACATAACACATCGACCTGCTCGTGCCGCATCATCTCGGCCACGGCGGCCGCGGTGATGGACTTAGGGCCCAGCTGGCGGAATCCGTTGACGTTGAGCGTGGCGATGCGGATGTCGTGCGACCCGTCGGACACGTTGAAGTCGGGCAGCTGGATCATGGACGAGACGTAGCCCATATTCAGAAGCAAAGCCGCCAGCGGCATCAGCGCGACGACCCACCTGCGGCGGATCAGCCACCAGACCAATGCGGCCAGATTGGCCAGCAGGACGACCGGCATCAGCAGGGCGATCGTAGCCCAGAACCCGCCCTGTTCCGGCGAAACGAACGACGCGCGCCAGCTCAGCACGGCGGCGGCAAGCAGCAGTCCAGTAAAGACGACAGCCAGAAAATAGAGCAGACAAAAGACGGCTTTTCGACCCATTTTGTGTTATCTTGTAACGATTTATGCGTGCAAATATAACTTATTCCAAATAAAAATCGTACATTTACACGCCTTAATCAAAACTATTTCGTGCCAATGAAGCGAATACTCATCTCCGGGGGTGCCGGATTCATCGGTTCCCACCTGTGTGAACGCCTGCTTAAAGAGGGCAACGACGTCATCTGCATCGACAACTACTTCACGGGACACAAGAGCAACATCCGCCATTTGCTGAAACACCCCAACTTCGAAGTCATCCGCCACGACATCGTCTACCCCTATATGGCCGAAGTCGAGGAGATTTACAACCTCGCCTGCCCGGCATCGCCGATCTACTACCAGCACGACCCGATCAAGACGACGCAGACCTCGGTCATAGGCGCCATGAACATGCTCGCCATCGCCAACCGCAACCACGCAAAAATCCTGCAGGCTTCGACCTCCGAAGTATACGGCGACCCGCTGATCCATCCCCAGCCGGAGGATTACTGGGGACACGTAAACCCGCTGGGACTGCGCTCGTGCTACGACGAAGGCAAACGCTGCGCCGAGTCGCTCTTCATGAGCTACTACCGCGAACACGGCGTGCCGGTGAAAATCGTCCGCATATTCAACACCTACGGCCCGAAAATGGACATCAACGACGGCCGCGTGGTTTCGAATTTCATCGTGCAGGCGCTGCGCGGCGAGCAGATCACCATCTACGGCAACGGCGAGCAGATCCGCAGCTTCCAGTATATCGACGACCTGATCGAGGGAATGCTGCGCATGATGACCGCAACGCCCGACGACTTCACGGGGCCGGTCAATATCGGCAACCCGAACGAATTCACGATCTCCGAGCTGGCGCACATCGTCCTCGAACTCACCGGCTCCAAATCGAAAATCATCCGCATGCCCCTGCCGTCGGACGACCCGCAGCAGCGCAAACCCGACATCACCCTCGCCCACAAGATGCTCGGCGACTGGGAACCGACGATCCAGCTGCGCGACGGATTGCTGAAGACGATCGCCTACTTCGAAGAGGTCTTGTCGCGGGGAGGAATCCGGCGCTGACGACCGTCCGCCGTTCCCGCCCTGCCGTCCCAGCCTTCCCGCCGATAGAGCCTCTCCCGCCGGCATTCCGATCCAGCCGATCCCTCGATCCAGCCGATCTCACTCCCGCCGATCCAGCCGCGCCAGCTGATTCCAGCTGGTTCCGCCGCTCCTCCAGTCCCGCCGACTCTCCGTTCAGGCCGTTTCCGCCGGTCCTTCCTCCTCTCCCGGCGAACCGCTATTCCCTCAGATAATCGCGGAGCACCGCTCCTGCCAGCCGCACCAGCGTCCGCGTCGGATGCAGTCCGGCAAATCCGTTGAGCATGCCCCAATCGTGTATCACGCCGTTGAAGCGCACGGTCGTAACCTCGACGCCCGCCTCGTCCAGCCGACGTCCCATCTTCTCGCCCTCGTCGCGCAGGATATCGTTCTCGGCGACGGCGATCAGCGTAGGCGGCAGCCCCCGCAGGCGTTCGGCCGAAGCCCGCACGGGCGACATCAGGTCGCTGCCGCGCTGCGCCGGGTCCGAGACATACTGTTCGAACATCCACTTCATCAAAGGTGCGGTCAGAAACCGCTGACGCCCGTACTCCACATAGGAATCCCAGTCATATCCGGCGTCGGTCACCGGCCACATCAGCACCAGCGTGCGGATCTGCGGTCCGCCGTGATCCTTGGCCAGAAGAGCCGCCGCCAGCGACATGTTGCCGCCAACGCTGTTGCCGGCCAAAGCCAGCCGGCTGCCGTCCACACCTATCTCACGGCCGTTTTCGGCCACCCATTTCACGGCAATGTAAATCTCCTCGACGGCCTGCGGAAACCGCGCTTCGGGCGAAGGCGTATAGTTGACGAAAACCGCCGCGCAACCCGACTCCGCGACCAGATCGCGCACCAGCCTGCGGTGGGTCGGATAATCGCCCAGCACCCAGCCGCCGCCGTGGACGAAGACGAACACCGGCAGCCGTTCCCGGCCGGTTCCCTCCGGCCGCACAAGATTCAGGCGCAGGGTGCGCCCCTCGCTCTCGATGGTCCGCTCGGACTCTTCGACGCCCGACAGATCGACCGGCACGGCCGCCTGCAGATCGGCCAGCACGCGTCGCGCGTCGGGCACGGGCAGCGACTCGACGGCGGGTCCGCCGCCGTTCAACACGTTCAGATAGGTCTTGGTTCCCTGAGACAGGTGTTCGTCGTGCAGGTAATCGGGAGCTTCCTTTACAGCATTCATAACAGATCGTTTTTAAAGTTTCCCGATCCGCTGCAAAGGTATTGCCACAACCGAAAAAGCGGCCCGGAAAAAAATCCGGACCGCTTCTTCAATTTCAGCCGCCAGCCGTTACTGCGCCATGGCGTGGCGGTAGCCGTCGATTTTGGCCCAGTCGCCGCGGGTGAAATCCGGAACGGCGACGGGCGCGTTGTTATGTTCGAGCGAAGCCGCCGTCAGCGCGCCGATGCAGGACCATTCGGCCGCGTCGTAAACGTCCTGATCGAGCGGAAGACCGTGCTGCAGGCAGTAAACCAGCCGGTAGTCCATGATGAAGTCCATGCCACCGTGGCCGCCCACCTGACGAGCCTTGTCCTCGATGTCGCGGACGATCGGGTGCTTGTAACGCTCCATAAGCGTCTTCCGGGCCTCGGCGGGAATGAACGAGTGTCCGCTCAGGTTCTCGTGGTCGGGGACCTCGCCCGCCAGCTGTTCGGGACGGAACGCATAGCCCTGAACCGGATATTTGTTGGCGAACCCTTCGGTGCCGGTAAGCTGATACATGCGGCTGTAGGGACGGGGCGTATAGACGTTGTGTTCCAAAAGGATCGTGCGGCCCTTCTCGGTCTTGATGAGCGTCAGCGTCTGATCGCCGTTGGCGAAGGTTTCGGCGCCCATCTTCTCCTTGGCGGTTTTGAGTCCGTTGATCGACTCGGTGTCCATCGACACCAGACGGGTCATCCTGTCGCCGCGGTGGATGTCCAGCAGCTGGCAGGCCGGACCGAGTCCGTGCGTGGCGTAGACGTCGCCGCGGTGCGACTGGTTGAAGTCGAGACGCCAGTTGCCCTGATAATGCTCCCAGAACGGATCGAGGTCGTGAATGTACGAACCTTCGGTGTGGATGATCTCGCCGAACAGCCCGTGCTGGGCCATATTGAGCGTCGTCAGCTCGAAAAAGTCGTAAACGCAGTTTTCGAGCATCATGCAGTGGCGCTGGGTCTTTTCGGCGGTATTGACCAGCTGCCAGCACTCTTCGAGCGACATGGCGGCGGGAACCTCCACGGCCACGTGCTTGCCGTGCTCCATGGCGTAAACCGCCATCGGCACATGCAGCTGCCACGGGGTGCAAATATAGACGAGGTCGATGTCGTCGCGCCGGCAAAGCTCTTTCCAGCCCTCCTCGCCGCTGTAGGCCGCGGCTGCGGGGAGATTCCGGTCGGCAAGGATCTCCTGCGACTTTTCGACCCGGTCGGGATAGAGGTCGCAGAGCGCCTTGATCTCGACGCCGTCGAGGTAGGTGAAACGCTCCACGGCGCCCGGACCGCGCATGCCCAGCCCGATGAATCCGACCCGCACGACGGGCATCGGATCGGTCGTCAGCCGCAGCACCGAATGCTGGCCCTCGGCACGGGCCGGGGCATCGAAAACAATCACACCGTCCACGACGCTGTAACCCTTCGGCGAAGATCCGCAGGCCGTAAAAAAGAGCGCAGCGACGACCGCACAAAACAAAAAGGCAAATTTCTTCATTTATTCCGTAGTTTTTAGATGTTCGTGCAAAAATATGAAATATTTTGAAATATGCGGTCATTTGACTACTTTTGCCCACGTAAAAATCACACACCATGTTTCGTAAACTGACGGCGGCAATCCTATCGGTCATTCTGCTCTCTCCGGGATGGCTCGGCGCAACGGGTCTCACGCTGCCGTTCGCACTCGTTCCGCTGCTATGGATCAGCTCGTCGTACGACGCTTCGCGCCGTTCGTGGCGGCGCATGTTCGGCTGGGCCGCGCTGACCTTCGCGCTGTGGAACGTCGCGACGGTGTGGTGGCTATGGAACGCAACTCCCGTGGGTCCCGTCGCGGCGACGCTGGCTTCGACGTTCTTCAACATGATCGCCTTCATGTTGTTTCACACGGTTTCGAAAAAAGGCCCCAAGGCCTTGGCCTACACGCTGCTCGTCGCAGGCTGGATCGCCACGGAATACTGGTACACGGTCGGCGAGTTTTCGTGGCCGTGGCTGATTCTGGGCAACGGATTCTCGCACGAGACATGGCTCGTGCAGTGGTACGAATATACGGGCGTCTTCGGCGGTTCGCTGTGGGTGCTGCTCTGCAATATCCTCTTCTTCGAGGCGATCCGCGCACGGCGCAATGCGGCCCGCTGGGCCGCGGCGGCCGGCATGCTGCCCGCCCCCGGCCCCTCGTTGTCGAGCCTGCGACGGTGGGCATGGGGGGGAGCGGGCAGCACCCCGCCGAAGGGACGGCCGAGGTGAGCGTCGTCCAGCCCAACGTGGACTGTTACGACAAATTCAACGGCCGCGCGGAGTGGCAGGAGCGCAACATCGTCGACCTGCTGACGGAAGTCCCCGCCGGAGCGCAGTTCATCCTGCTCCCCGAAACGGCCGTGCCGAGACATTACTGGGAACCGGGACTCACCGAGACCCGGTTCGACAACGAGCCGGGACCGTTCTGGCAGGAGCTGGCCGACACGCTCCGCAGCAGCCATCCGCAGGCGCTGCTCGTCACCGGCGCCTTCACCAACCGCTATTACGCGGCGGGACTGCAGCCCCGCACGGCCGTGGGCAACCCTTACGGCGACGGCTACTACGACGACTTCAACACGGCCGTGGGACTCGACTCCGCAGGCCGCACGCAGCTGCACCACAAAGGCAAGCTGGTGATCGGCGTGGAAAACACCCCGACGGTCATCTTCGACCTCATGCAGTTTCTGGTCATCGACTTGGGCGGCGTCGTAGGGCAGATCGGCATGGGCCAGCACGGTACGGCCTTCGCGCACGCCGGCATGCGCATGGGCCCGGCCATCTGCTACGAAGGACTTTACGGCGACTTCTACGGCGACTTCGTGCGCCGGGGAGCGCAGTTCATGGCCATCATCTCGAACGACGGCTGGTGGGGCGACACGCCGGGTTACAAGCACCTGTTCACCATCTCGCGGCTGCGGGCCATCGAACACCGCCGCGCCATCGCCCGCTCGGCCAATACGGGCATGTCGGGCTTCATATCGGCCCGCGGCGACATCGGGGAGACCCTCGGCTGGGAAAAGCGGGGCGTGATCTCCGCCGCCGTGCCCCTCAACTCCGAACTCACCTTCTACACCCGATACGGCGACTATCTGGGCCGCATTGCCGAGTACCTGACACTGCTCTGCGTGCTTTACTACATCGCCTACCGGGTCAAAAAGAAAAATTACCTCGTAAAATAAAACCCGAAACCCGATATGAATTACACCCAGACCCTCGAATTCCTCTTCTCGTCGCTGCCGGTCTTCGAAGCCAAAGGCGCGACGGCCTACAAGCCGGGATTGGAGCGTATCACCGCGTTCTGCCGCCACATAGGCAATCCCCAGCGTAACTTTTTCACGATCCACGTGGCGGGAACCAACGGCAAAGGTTCCGTGTCGCATATCATCGCATCGGTGCTCCAGCAGGCGGGCTACCGCACGGGACTTTTCACCTCGCCCCACCTGCAGGATTTCCGCGAACGCATCCGGGTGGACGGAGAGATGATTCCCAAACAGAAAGTGGTGAACTTCGTGGACAAGCACCACGGCAAGATGGTCGAGCTGGAGCTGTCGTTCTTCGAGATGACCGCCGCGCTGGCTTTCGACTACTTCGCGCAGAGCGACGTCGAGGTGGCCGTGATCGAAACGGGACTCGGAGGACGTCTCGACGCCACGAACATCATCGTGCCGCTGGTGAGCGTCATCACCAACGTGGGGCTGGACCACACGGCGCTGCTGGGCGACACGCTGCCGAAAATCGCCGCCGAGAAGGCCGGCATCATCAAAAAGAGCATTCCGGTAGTCATCGGCGAGAGCGATCCCCGCTACAACGAGGTCATCGAGCAGACCGCCGCCGCCAACAAGTCGAAGGTCATCTACGCCGAGCAGGAGTTCTCGTGCGAGCCCTGCCCCTGCGGAACCGACCGCCAACACTTCTGCATGCACCGCACCCGCGACAACCGCAACTTCGAGGTCGATCTCGATCTGGGGGGCAACTACCAGCGCCGCAACATGGTCACGGCAGCCGCAACGGTCGATTTCCTGCACGAGGAGACGCCGCTGACCATCTCCCGCCGCGCCTTCCTCGAAGGTGCGCGCGACACGGCAGCCAACACCTCGCTCATGGGCCGCTGGCAAAAGCTGGGCGAACAGCCGCTTACGGTCTGCGACACAGGCCACAACCCTCACGGCATCGCCTACGTCGCCCGGCAGCTCAAAGCCACGCCCCACAAACAACTCTACTGCGTGATCGGCTTCGTCCGCGACAAGGACCTCGCCCATATCCTCCCCCTGCTGCCGCACGACGCCCACTATATCTTCACGCAGGCGAAGACCGAACGGGCCTTCTCTGCCGCCGAGCTTACCGCCAAAGCCGCGATCTACGGGCTGCACGGCGAGACCGTCACCGAAGTTCCCGCCGCAGTCGCCCGCGCCAAGGAGCTGGCCGGCGCCGACGACATGATCTTCATCGGCGGCAGCACCTATGTGGTCGCCGAAGCCTTGTAAAACCGTCTGACAGATCGCGACGCATCCGCAGACAACTTATATTATAATCCGGACCGGGAAAAGATACGCCCTATCTTTCCGGTCCGTTTTTTTCGATTTCCGCGCGGCGGGACAAAAATCTTTCCGGCCGGAAAAACAGATTTCGCGGCCCCGCAACAACGATTTGAGGCAGAGCGTTTTCGATTTGGGGGATTTTGATTTTGCAAATAATACTAAAAGTCTTAATTTTGGCATATTAATTACCCCCGATGCACCAGAAACCGACCAAAACCTGCATTACCTCCGCGGAGTTCGGGAGATTGTATTCCGACTACAATCCCCGGTTTACCGAGGTCACCTACCGTTACGTGCGCGACCGGGGAATTGCGGAGGATCTGGTGTCGGACAGTTTCATGGCGTTCTGGGAGGAGCGGGACCGGCTGCCGGAAGATGTGAACGCCCCGGCTTACGTGCTGACCATCGTCAAAAATAAGTGCCTGAACCACCTGAAGGTCCGGTTGCTGCACCTGCAGATCGAGAAAAAGCTGCATTCGACCCAGCAGCGGCTGATCCAGTCCGACATTCAGTCATTGGCGGCCTGCGTTCCCGACACGCTGTTCGTGGAGGAGATGCAGACGATGCTCGACCGCGCCGTCAGCCGGATGCCGGAACTTACGCGGCGCATTTTCGAAGGCAGCCGCTACGAGAACAAAAGCTACAAAGAGCTTGCTCAGGAGCTGAACATCGCCTTCACCCACGTCAATTTCGAGATGCGGCGGGCGCTGAAAATACTTAGGGAAGAATTCAAGGACTATATTTTCGCGCTGATCATACTACTGGCTGTCAGCAACTTGATTTAATAAAATAAATTATTAAACAAATAAATGCACCGTTTCACTACTAACACGGTGCATTTGTTTGTTATTACTACTAACAGAGAGAAAAAGAGAAGATGGACGATTTATTACTGTACAAGTTTTTGCAGAACGAAGCGTCGGAAGACGAGATCAAGACGGTATTGGACTGGCTCGACGCCGATCCGGCCAACCGGAAATATTTCGACGGGCTGGACAATATGCTCAATGCAGCCCGCGTAAACCGCCCCGCCGGCCGGAAACCCCAGCGCCGTCCGCTCCCGACGCTGCGCAGTATCGGCGCATGGAGCATGCGCAGTATCGGCGCATGGAGCATGCGCATCGCGGCAGTCCTGTGCTTATGTCTCGGAGTGAGTTATTTCGCAGCTACGAAGATGTTCGACCGCAAGGCTTCCAACAATTCGCTGAGCGTGTTCGTGCCCAACGGCGAGCGCATCAGCATGACGCTCACCGACGGCACGACCGTATGGCTCAATTCGGGCACGACGCTGGAGTATCCGGCGGTCTTTGCGCGCGCAGAGCGCCGGGTGAAGGTCACGGGCGAGGCGATGTTCGACGTCAAGAGCGACCCGCAGCATCCGTTCGTCGTCGAGACGTTCGCCTGCGACGTGAGGGTGCTGGGCACCAAATTCAACGTAGAGGCGAACGAAGAGGAGGGAATTTTCACCGCCGACCTGCTCCGCGGCAGGGTTCAGGTCTGCAACCGGACGGACCGCAGCGACCGGATCACGATGGAGCCGAACCAGACGGTCCATCTGGAAAACGGAAAGTTGCAGCTTCACGCGCAGGAGAACGCCGACAAACTGCTCTGGACGGACGGCATCCTCTGCATAACGGGAATGACGTTCGAGGAGGTCATGGCCAAGTTCGAACGCTGCTACGACATCAACGTGGAAATTCTGCGCGACGACCTGCCCCAGATCGAGTTCCAGCGATGCAAGCTCCGCATCAGCGAAGGGATAGACCACGCCCTCGCGGTGCTGCAGCACGCGGCCGATTTCAGGTACGAACGAGATATTACGACCAATACGCTCTATATCAGATAACGAATGAAGTACGAACCCAACAGCCCGATGCCTATGAGAAAGTAACCGAGAACCCTTTTCTTCCGTATCAAGTCCTGATAAAAAAAGAAAACCTATGAATGTTGGCGCATCCATAGGTACATTCTTCAGGCGTAAAACCTACTTAAACCCTAGAATTTATACAAAAGTATGAACAAAAAATTGATTCTGCAAATCAGGAGTTTATATTCGCTGCTATTTGCTGTATCTCTATCTTTGTCATCCGTCGCGGCTTTTGCCCAGCCGGCACCGCCCCGGATCACGATCACGATGGCGGACGTTCCGATGGAACGGGTGATTGACGCCATCGAAAAACAATCCAGTTATCTCTTCGCCATCGACACGAACGTGAACATTTCCCAGAAGGTCAGCGTCTCCTGCACGGATGCCTCCGTCGAGACCGCACTGACGCAGATGGTCAAAGGAACCGACGTGGCTTACCGCATCGACGCCTCGAACGTCGTGCTCTCGGCGGTCCGCAAAGAGGTGAGCGCACAACCCCGATTCGTTTCCGGCAAGGTTCTCGACGCACAGGGAAACCCCGTTGTCGGAGCGGCCGTCATCGTCAAAGGGACGACCGTCGGCATGAGCACCGGAGCCGACGGAGACTACTTGCTGCAGATATCCCCCTCGGCTGGAAACGCCGTACTGGTCGTCAATTATCTGGGCTTCCGCCCCGTAGAGGTCACCGTCGGAAATCGCACGCAGATCGATTTCACGCTGCACGAAGAGTCGCAGGCCGTAGACGCCGTGGTCGTAACGGCCCTCGGCATCAAGCGCTCGGAAAAGGCGCTCAGCTACAACGCCCAGCAGGTGAGTTCGGAGGATATCAGCATCGTGAAGGACGTCAATCTGATGAATTCGCTGAACGGTAAAATCGCAGGCGCGGTCATCAATTCGTCGGCATCGGGCATCGGCGGCGCCACCCGCGTAGTGCTTCGCGGTCTGAAATCCATCATCAGCAGCAACAACGCCCTCTACGTGGTGGACGGAATTCCCCTCTTCAACAATAACAACGGCGAGATAAAGAGCGAATTCGAGTCGCAGCCCCGCGGCGAGGGTCTCACGGACCTCAACCCGGACGACATCGAATCCATGACCGTGCTCACCGGCCCCTCGGCGGCGGCGCTTTACGGATCGAGCGCGGCGAACGGCGTGATCGTGATCACCACCAAGAAGGGAAAGGCCGGCCGGCCCCAGATTTCGTTCTCCAACCAGACGACCTTCTCCTCGCCGCTCAAAATGCCTGAGTTCCAGACCAAATACGGCAACCAGCCGAGAACCTATTCCAGCTGGGGGGGGGTACTGGCGACCCCTTCGTCCTATAACCCGCAAGATTTCTTCAACACGGCGGCCAACACGCAGACCAACGCCAGCATCTCCGTAGGTAACGAGAAGAATCAGACCTACGCCTCGCTGATGCACGTCTATGCCAACGGCATCCTGCCCAACAACTCATACGACAAACACTCCGTCACGGTTCGCAACACGACCTCGTTCCTGCAGGATCGGATGACGCTGGATGCAGGCTTCAGCTACGTGGAGACCGAAGACCAGAACATGCTCTCGGCAGGACGCTATTTCAACCCGCTGACCTCGCTCTACACCTACCCGCGCGGCGAAAGCGTCGAGGATCTGATGATGTTCGAGATCTATGATTCGAACAAAAAACGCTACGTGCAGAACTGGGCGTGGAGCCGCGGCGCGCTCGACATGCAGAACCCCTTGTGGATGATGCACCGCAACATCCAGAACAACAAGCGGCGGCGCTCCATGATGAACGCGAGCCTCACCTACAAGGTGACCGACTGGCTCACCCTCGCCGGCCGCGCCAAAGCCGACCTGAGCGTCGGCGAATCGTCGCGCAAGCTCTACGCATCGACCGACCCGCTGTTCGCCGGCGGCGACAACGGATTCTTCGAATTCACCAAAGAGGAGGACACCCACCGCTACGGCGACTTCATCGCCACCGTAAACAAGCACTGGGAGCAGTTCTCGCTCTTCGCCAATGTCGGCGCCAGCATCTCCGACCAGCTCTCCAGCATCGCCGGAGCGCGCGGTCCGCTCGAACTGCCCAACTTCTTCTCGCTGACCAACACCAACCCCTACGGCGCATCGGGCCAACGGCTTCAGGAGCGCAAACGCGAGCAGGAGCAGGCCGTATTCGCCAGCGTGGAGGCCGGATGGAGGGGCATGCTCTACCTCACGGCCACGGTCCGCAACGAATGGCATTCGAACCTCGCCTATACGGACAACCTGTCGTACTGCTTCCCCTCGGTCGGCCTTTCGGGCCTGATTCACGAAATGGTGAAGCTCCCCTCGTTCATCGACTATCTCAAGGTGCGGGCTTCGTGGGCCGAAGTGGGCAGCCCGATTCTTTGGGGCATCTCCTACCTGACCTACAAATGGAAGCAGGGTTCGTGGTCCACGAGCGCCACCAGACCGATCCAGAATCTCCGCCCGGAGAACACGACCTCGTGGGAGGTGGGTCTGAACGCCCGACTGTTCGCCAATTCGCTCTCGCTGGACTTCACCTACTACAAGTCCAACACCAAACACCAGACCTTCCTCGTGCCCCTGTCTGGTTCGGCCGGCTACGAAAACATGTACGCGCAGACGGGCAACGTCGAAAACAAGGGTTTCGAGCTTTCGATCGGATACGACAAGACATGGAGGGACTTCGCGTGGAGCTCCAGCCTCACGCTCAGCCACAACAAGAACAAGGTCGTCGAGCTGATGAACAACTACTACGACCCGCAGACGGACAAATACCACACGCTCAAGGAGTATGAGGTCGCCAGCATGGGCGGCGCCAACTTCATCATGACCGAAGGCGGCACCATGGGCGACCTGTACGCCTACGGAGACCTGCGGCTCGACGAGAACGGCTACATCTACATCAACCCCAACGACCCGAAGCTGATGGTCACCGACGAGCGCATCAAGCTCGGCTCGGTGCTGCCCGACTACAACGCCGGATTCCGCAACGACTTCTCCTACAAGGGCATCAACCTCTCGCTGCTCTTCTCCGCACGCTTCGGCGGCATCGTGGTATCGCCCACCCAAGGTTTCCTCGACGGACTCGGAGTATCGAAGGCGAGCGCCGATGCGCGCGACGCCGGCGGCGTGCCCATCAACAACGGCAGGATCGACGCGCAGCACTACTACGAGACCGTCGGTCTGGGACAGCTGCTCTCCCACTACACCTACAGCGCCACGAACGTCCGCCTTCAGGAAATGAGCATCGGATATACCTTCCCGAAGAAATGGATGGGCGACCGGGTCAAGCTGACCGCATCGCTCGTAGGGCGCAACCTCTGGATGATCTACTGCAAGGCCCCGTTCGACCCCGAACTCACGGCCTCCACCGGTTCCTACCTCCAAGGTATCGACTACTTCATGCAGCCAAGCCTGCGAAGCCTCGGTTTCAATGTCCAACTTAAGTTCTAACCAAGCCTTAAGACCGTTATGAGAAAATACATGAACATCATAAACAGACTGTTGTTCGGCGCCGTCGCCTTGGCGGCATTGTCCTGCACGGGCAATTTCGAAACCTACAACCGGAACCCCGACCAGCCGAGCACGATAGACCGCGACGTCTGGGACTACATCAAAAGCATGCAGTACAACGTGATTCCCACCGTCAAGAACCAATATCAGATCGTGGAAAACGTGTCGGGAGGCGCCTACGGCCGCTACTTCGCCTACGCCAAATCGACCGATGCGGGATGGAACACCGGCATGTTCGCCTTTTACCGAATCGCCAACGACTGGGCCAATCCTCCCTACGAGGTACCCATGACCAACATTTACAGCAACTGGCGGGCCATCAAGGCCGAACTCGAAGAGCCGGAAGACGACTACCGCATGGCGCTCGCCCAGATCATCCGCGTGGCAGCCATGCAGCGCGTCACCGACATTCAGGGGCCCATTCCCTACCGCACGATGGAGAACAACGACGACCTGACCGCTCCCTACCAGTCGCAGGAGGCCGTCTACGGCTTCATGCTCGAAGACCTCGACCATGCGGTGAACGTGCTGGAGACCTGCATCACCCTCGCCGGAACGGACGTGGTCGCAGAAGCCGCGTCGGCGGATTACGTCTACAACGGCAACCTCGCCAAATGGATCCGGTTCGCCAATTCGCTCAAGCTCCGTCTGGCCATGCGCATCTCGAACGTGTCGCCCGATGCCGAACGATATGCCGAAGAGGCCGTCGCGCACCCCTACGGCGTGATCGAATCGAACGCGGACAACGCCTCGCTCGACGTCTCCCAGACCAACGACCAGAATCCGCTCCGCTGGCTGGTCGAGGATTACAGCGACGTGCATGCGGCGGCCGAGATCGTCACCTACATGAAGAGCTTCGACGACCCGCGCCTCTCCAAATATTTCAACCCTGCGGTCCGGGACAGCGAGTACCACGGCTCGCGCGTAGGCGCCTACTCCTCCAGCCAGTGGAAGGACTACTATTCGCTTCCGAAAACCAACGCCCTCGACCGGCTCATGTGGATGAACGCCGCCGAAGTGGCCTTCCTGAAGGCCGAAATGGCCGTCAACGGATGGGACGTGACGGGCGACGCCAAGACGCTCTACGAAGAGGGCATCCGCCTTTCGTTCGAGCAGTATCAGGCCGAAAACTACACGTCCTACATCGCCGGCACGGCCGCGCCGACCGCCTATTCCGATCCGCGCAGGGCCAACAACTATACGCCGGGCACGGCCTACAGCGTCACCGTCGCATGGGACGGCGCCCTTTCGGCGGAAAAGCAGCGCGAGAAGATCATCACCCAGAAATGGATCGCCCTCTATCCGCTCGGAACGGAGGCGTGGGCCGAGCAGCGCCGCACGGGATACCCGCGGTTCTACCCCACGCCCACCAGCACCAACGCCTCGAACGAGCCTAACCTGCCGACCGAAGGCGCTTCGCGAATCCCCTTCGCCCCGAACGAACAGACGCGCAACGCCGACAACTACGACGCGGCGGTGGCCCTGCTGGGCGCCGGCGGCGACAAGTTCGGAACCCGGCTGTGGTGGGACGTCAAAACAGACAAACCCGCTTGGTAGAAGGTTTCTGCCGACCGGCAATTTTTCAATGTAACCCGAAAAAAACGACAAGTATGAAAAAGATATTATTGATGTGTCTGTCCCTGCTGCTGTTCGCGTCAGCTCTGGTCTCCTGCGAGGATTGGACGGAGCCCGAAAGCAAGGTGTTCCTCAAGGGCGACGGGCACGACGACGCCTATTACGCCGCCCTGCGCAAATGGAAGGCGGAGACCGATTACGACATGGCATGGGGATGGTTCGGCGGTTGGGGCGCCAACGCCACCAACCTCAAGAACTCGCTCCGGGGCCTTCCCGACAGCCTCTATCTGGCGGCCATCTGGGGCCGGTGGCGTCCCAGCGTCCTGACCGACGCCATGAAGGCCGACATGGAGTATGTCCAGCGGGTAAAAGGCACCAAAGTGGTGTGCACCACCATTACCGGCTGGGTGGGAGTCGACGTGATCGGAGGCGATTACCAGAACAACCCCCAGAAAGAGGAGTATTTCGGCTGGAAGCCCGAATGGGACACTCCGTCGGGCTGGCGGGGCGCCGCACGCGCCGACGCACGGGCCGCTCAGGAAGCCTCCATCCGCAAATACGCCCGCATGCTCGCCGACAGCGTTTATACGGGCGGCTACAGCGGCATCGACTTGGACTACGAGCCGAACGTCGGCGGAGCCGGCTGCAAACGCGAGCTATCCAACCGCGACAACTTCTACATCTTCGTGGACGAGCTGGGCAAATACCTCGGACCGAAATCGGGCACGGACAAACTGCTGGTCATCGACGGAGAGATCAACGCCGTCGAAGGCCGCTGCATGCCCTATTTCGACTACTTCATCTGGCAGGCGTACAGCACCTCCTCCGATTCGGGACTCAACACCTACATCAGCACGGTGATCCGGAACGGTTCGGGATACATGGAGCCGGAAGAGCTGATCCGCAAGCTCTACACCACGGTCAACTTCGAACAATATGCCGCCGAGGGCGGCGGCTCCTACACGGGCGGCATCAACCGGCTTCTGGGGCAGGCTCTCTGGAAACCCACATGGGAGGGCAAGACCTACCGCAAGGGCGGATTCGGCTCCTACCACATCGAATACGAATATTATCTGTCCGGCAAATCGGGCTTCTATCCGTGGACCCGGCAGGCCATCAACGCCGTACATCGGTCCGAGAACGAAGAAGAGGTTCCGAACGAATAACCGAATAAAACCACTGCAATGAAAATCAAGGCATTTTATTTATCGGCCGTCGCAGCGATCGTGACGGGACTCGTGTCCTGCGACAACGCCGAACTCAAATACGACGACGTAACGGGCCCCGGCAGACTCTTCCTGAACGAAGCGGTCGGAACAGCCAAATCGGTCTCGTTCGTCATTCCCGACGACGGCAGCGTCTACACGGTCACGCCCCGCATCTCGAAACCGCTGGGCAGGGATCTGAAACTCACCGTATACGTGGACGAGAAGGCCCTCGACGAGTACAACAAACAGAACAACACCTCCTACACACTGCTTCCGAACACCAACTACGAATTCGAAAGCAGCGCGGTGATCCCCGCAGGCAAGGTCGTCTCCAACCCGGTGACAATCACCCTGCATCCGCTCACCACGGAGCAGAACAAGACGGGATTCGTCCATGCGCTGCCCATCGCCGTAAAGGCCGAAGGGGATGCCATGCAGGTGCTCGAAGGCGCCGACGCATTCGTCTTGGCCGCAACGCCGGTTCCCTATTCGAACGTAGTCGAGATCACGGGCAACAGCTATCTGCAAACACGCTTCGCCGAAGATTACAAACTCTCGTCGTGGACCTTCGAAACGCTGTTCAACCCCAGTCAGATCTACACCGGCAACACGACGACATGGCTCGCGTCGGCCATCGGATACTACGAGCAGGGCGGCACGAAGATCATTCAGGACGGCTTCATGCTCCGTCTGGGCGACAGCGGCGGCGGCACGAAGAACAGCCTGATCAACGGCATGGTCAGCCGCTCCGGCAAACAGATCTCCTCCATCCCGCTCCAGTCGAACATCTGGCACCATATCGCCATCGTGTGCGACGAAGGTGACATCACGCTCTACGTGAACGGCAACGTCGGCTACACGGCCAAATCGGGCTATGCCGCGACGCAGTTCTACGCCCTGAACGGCATCCGCTTCGGTAACGAATCCGCTTCCGGCAACCTCGGAAGCCTGCGTTACCGTTACTGTCAGGTCCGGTTCTGGTCCGTAGCGCGCAGCGTCGAGGAGCTGAACAACAACCGCTATGCGGTTCCGGCCGACACGCCGGGTCTGCTGGGCTACTGGAAACTCAACGAGTACACCGAAGGCAAGGCGATGGTTCCGGGCTCCACGGTAAAATGCATCGAAGAGGACACTCCGATGACGGAAACGGAGACCTACCTCTTCAAAGACGCCACGGGCAAACAGCCCGACGCCCTCATCCACCGGGCGTCCGCAAACACCCCCTACATCTTCACCCCGGACAAACGCATCGAGGTGGGATATACATGGGACGGCGTTCTCGCCCAATAACCGTCCGAACGAAACGAGCCTCCCCGTAAAACCGAATTTACGGGGAGGCGGTTTCTAATGACCACTTTCCTGAAAAACCGTGACATGAAATTTTCATTCCACCTGCTGCTGGCCTGCATCGCGCTCACGGCCTGCGGCGAGAGCGGCAAAACGACCGCCGATTACCGGATCGTGCCGTGCCCCGGCGAAATCGCGCCCGGCGACGGCGGCGATTTCGAACTGGACGCCCGCACCCGGATCGTATGCACCGGCGACAACGACGGCATGCGCGCCAATGCGGAGTTTCTCGCCGGATATGTCGAATCGGTCGTCGGCTCGGCCCCCGAAATCACCGGTCCGGACGGCCTTTGCGACGACGGCAGGGCAGTCATCCTGCGGGCCGACGCGCCGGGCAAAGGCGGCGAAGCGTACGAAATAGAGGTTTCCGAGAACCGCATCACCGTCAGCGGAGAGTCCGACGCCGGCGTGTTCTACGGCATCCAGACGCTCCGCAAGGCGATGGGCGCCGCAAAAGCAGCCAAAGTGCTTTTCCCGGCGGTCCGCATCGCCGACGAACCGTATCTGGGCTACCGGGGCGTGATGCTCGACGTGGGGCGCACGTTCTATCCCGTCGAAGAGGTGAAGCGGATCATCGATCTGGCGGCGCTGCACAACCTCAACGTCTTCCACTGGCACCTGACCGACGATCAGGGGTGGCGGATCGAGATCGACGCCTATCCCCGCCTGACGGAAACCGGGGCTTTCCGCCGCGACACGACGCTCGCAGGCGAGCCGGGCACCTTCGGCGGCTACTACACCAAACGGCAGATCCGCGACATCGTCGAGTATGCCGCACGCCGGTATATCGAGGTCGTTCCGGAGATCGACATGCCGGGCCACATGACGGCGGCGCTCGCCTCCTACCCCGAACTCGGATGCACGGGCGGCCCGTACGTCATCACCTCGCAGCCGGGCGTGCGCCGCGACATCCTCTGCGCGGGCAATCCCGCGGTCTTCGATTTCGTGGAAAAGGTCCTCGAAGAGGTGATCGGACTCTTCCCCTCGAAGTACATCCACATCGGGGGCGACGAATCGCCGCGCACGCGGTGGCGGGAGTGTCCCGAATGCCAGTCGCTGATCCGCAGGGCGGGGCTGAAAGCCGACACCCGCCACAGCGCCGAAGACAAGCTTCAGGGCTACTTCAACACCCGGATCGAGGAGTTCCTCGCACGCCACGGGCGGCGGCTGATCGGCTGGGACGAAATCGTGGACGGCGGCATGTCGCCCGACGCTACGGTCATGTCGTGGCGCGGAACGGCAGGCGGCATCCGGGCCGCCGACGAGGGTTTCGACGTCATCATGTCGCCCAACTCGTCGCTTTACTTCGACTATTACCAGTCGGCGAACATCGACACCGAACCGCCGACCATCGGCGGTTATATTCCGCTGAAAAAGGTCTACGACACCGAACCCGTTCCCGAAGAGCTGACGCCGGAGCAGGCCCGTCACATTATCGGCGTGCAGGCCAACGTGTGGACGACCTACATGCGGACCGATACGATTCTGGAACACATGCTGCTGCCCCGGCTGGCGGCGCTCGCGGAAAGGGCGTGGTCGGACAGGGAGAAGGATTTCACGGACTTCATGGAGCGGCTCGACCGGCTCGTCGGGTTCTACGACCGCGACGGCTACAGCCACTTCCCCTATTTCTACGACATAACCGGCGCCTTCACCGCGGATTACGGCCGCAAGGCGGTGGGGATGACCCTTTCGTCGCTGCCCGGAGCGGACATCCGCTACACGCTGGACGGCAGCGAGCCGACGGAAGAGTCGCCCCTCTGCACCGACACGGTGTGGATCGGATCGCCGACGGCGGTCCGGGCGGTCGCCGTCCTGCCCGACGGACGGCGCAGCGAACCCTTCCGCGAGGAGGTGACTTTCAACAAGGCCACCATGAAGCCGATCCGGCTGCTGACCGCTCCGCATCCCAAATACGCGGCCGCCGCGCTCAACGACGGCCTGCGGGGCAAGCGGGTCTTCACCTACGGCAACTGGGCGGGCTGGCAGGACGACGACATGGAGGCCGTGATCGACCTCGGACGGCAGGAGGAGATCGCGCAGGTGGCGTTCAACGCCCTGCTGGACTACGGGTCGCACATCATGGACGCCGCAGGAGCGAAGGTATGGGTTTCGGACGACGGCGAAACATTCCGCGAGGTATACGGCGAGCACTATCCGGAAATTCCTTACGGTGCCGTCAAACGCATTTTGCGCCACGAAGCGAACTTCTCCCCGGCGCTCCGGGCCCGCTACGTGAAACTGCGGGTCATGCGCTCCAAACAGCTTCCCGAAGCTTATTTCGACCGGAATCTGCGTCCGTTTCTGTTTATCGACGAAATTTACGTATATTAGCAGTATGGATACACGCGGATTCAAATTATGCGCGGCCGCCGTCGGAATTCTCCCCGTGACCGCAGGATGCACGGACCGAGCGCCGCAGGAGCATCCCAATATTCTCTTCATTCTCTCGGACGACCACACCTCGCAGAGCTGGGGCATTTACGGCGGCATTCTGGCGCCGTACGCCGCCAACGACAACATCGCCCGCCTTGCCGCCGAAGGGTGCGTGCTGGACAACGCGTTCTGCACCAACTCGATCTCGGTGCCGAGCCGGGCCGCGATCCTCACCGGGCAGTACAGCCACCTGAACGGCGTCTACACGCTCGACGACGCACTGCGCCCCGAACAGGACAACATCGCCAAGCGGCTGCAGCAGGCCGGCTACCGGACGGCGCTGGTCGGCAAATGACATCTGAAAAAGGAACTGGCGGGATTCGACTATTACAGCGTTTTCCACGATCAGGGCACCTACCGCGACCCGGTATTCAAGACGGCCGAAAACTGGATGGACGACGACAAGGGCGTAGGCGGTGCGGTGGAAAAGGGATTCTCGACCGATCTGGTGACCGACAAGGCGATCCGCTGGATCAAAGAGCGGGACCGGACGAAGCCCTTTTCGGTGTTCTGCCACTTCAAGGCCACGCACGAACCGTGCGATTTCCCGGAGCGGTTCGCGCACCTTTACGACGGCGTGAGGTTCCCCGAACCGGAAAACCTGCTCGAATTCGGCCCCGCGAAGTCGGGCCGCACGTTCGCGGGCCAGCCGCTCGAAACGATGGCATGGCGCTGGAACAAGGCCTACACCGATCCGGAGAACTGGTGGACCTACTACCCCGAACTGCCTTTCTGCGGCGTCGAGGGCGATTCGGTCGCCAACCGCCGGGCCATCTATCAGAAGCTCGTCCGCGACTACCCGCGCTGCGCCGCGGCGATCGACGACAACATCGGCCGTCTGCTCCGCACGCTCGACGAAGAGGGACTGGCGGAAAATACGGTCGTGATCTACGTCTCGGATCAGGGATATTTCCTCGGAGAGCACGGCTTCTTCGACAAGCGGATCATGTACGAGGAACCGCTGCGCATGCCCTTCGTGATCCGCTACCCGAAGGAGATTCCGGCCGGAACCCGCAACGGGGACATCGTCACCAACGTCGATTTCGCTTCGCTGCTGGCCGATTATGCCGGAGCCGAACCGCAGCAGCAGGCGCAGGGACGCAGTTTCCGCAGCAACCTCGCGGGCGACACCCCGCAGGACTGGCCCCGCAGCATGTATTACCGTTACTGGACCCAGCACGAGATACGCCCGGCGCACATGGGCATCCGCAACGACCGTTACAAGCTGATCTTCTTCTACGGCGACCGCCTCGGCATGACCGGCTCGGACGACTGCGTCTCGACGCCCTCGTGGGAGTTCTACGACCTCCGGACCGATCCGCACGAGAACCGGAACCAGTACGGCAACCCGGCCTATGCGGAAGTGATCGGAGCGATGAAACGCGAGATGCTCGAACTGCGCCGACAGTACAAGGACACCGACGAAGGGTCGGCGCGCATGCGGGAGATCATGGAGACCCATTACGCCCCCGAAAGCGCAAAACATTAACCGTACGATAAAAACAAAACCGAATATGAAATACCTACACCTCCTGCCGGCGGCCGCGGCCGCCGCAGGGATCGTCTCCGGCCGCCCGGGGGCCCAACACGTAGGGACA
>OBWJ01000374.1_pt1 | contig 34948 bp, 42 predicted proteins | sample 1495181 | NCBI WGS metagenome assembly OBWJ01 (sample SAMEA2580041, study PRJEB22360) | human gut metagenome
CCGCCAGATCGGCGGGCGTCTCGCCCTTGAAGCCTTCGATCGTGTTGAACATCTTCATGCAGGCGGAGACGACCGTGTTGTACTGCATGCGGCTGAAGTCGTACTCGGCCTGGCGAAGCGTCGTGTGGACTTCGCGGCGCAGGGTCTTGGCGTCGTGCGGAAGCATCTGGCCTTCAAGGGCACCTGCACTTGCGATGAGGTTCTTCTTCGCGAATGCCCAGTTCCAGATGCGGCGCAGGAAGCGGTAGGTGCCTTCGGCGCCGGAGTTGGACCAGGCGGCGGACTGATCGGGAGGACCAGCGAACATCACGAAGCTGCGGGCCGTGTCGGCGCCGAATTTCTTGATGATGTCGCGCGGCTCGACCACGTTGTTCTTCGACTTGGACATCTTTTCGATGCCGCCGAGGGTGACGGGCTGACCGTCGGCCTTGCAGACGGCACCGACGGGGCGGCCCTTCTCGTCGTACTGGACCTCAACCTCGTCCGGGTAGAACCAGACCTTGCGGCCGTCGTCGCCGTTGCGGTAGTAGCAGTCGGCCATCAGCATGCCCTGGGTGAAGAGGTTCTTGAACGGCTCGTCGTACTTGACGAGGCCGAGATCGCGCATCACCTTCGTCCAGAAGCGGGCGTAGAGCAGATGGAGCACGGCGTGCTCGATGCCGCCGATGTACTGGTCCATCGGCATCCAATAGTCGGCGCGCTTGTCGACCATGGCCGTGGAGCAGTCGGGCGAGCAGTAGCGCTGGAAGTACCAGGAGCTGTCGACGAATGTGTCCATCGTGTCGGTTTCGCGCTGGGCGTCGCCGCCGCACTTCGGGCACTTGACGTTGAGGAAGGATTCGCACTTGGTGAGCGGGTTGCCGGAGCCGTCGGGAATCAGGTCTTCAGGCAACACGACAGGGAGATCCTGCTCGGGGACGGGCACGGGGCCGCAGCACGGGCAGTTGATCATCGGGATCGGGGTGCCCCAGTAGCGCTGGCGGGAGATGCCCCAGTCGCGCAGACGGAATTGGACCTGTTTGTCGCCGAGGCCGCGGGCCTTGAGGTCGGTGGCGATGGCGTCGAAGGCTTCGTGGATACCGAGGCCGTCGAACTTGCCGGAGTTGACGAGACGGCCGTCAAGCGTCTTGTCGCCGTACCAGTCCTGCCATGCTTCGGTGGAGTAGGTCTCGCCCTCGACGGCGATGACCTGACGGATCGGAAGACCGAACTTTTTGGCGAAGGCGAAGTCGCGCTCGTCGTGGGCGGGCACGCCCATCACGGCGCCCTCACCGTAGCTCATGAGAACGTAGTTGGCGATCCAGACCTCGACGTTGTCGCCCGTGATCGGGTGGCGGACGTAGAAGCCGGTGGGCACGCCCTTCTTTTCCATGGAGGCCATGTCGGCTTCGCTCACGCTGCCCTTCGAGCATTCCTCGATAAAGGCCTGAAGGTCGGGGCGGTTGCGGGAGACGTAGGCGGCGAGCGGATGCTCGGCGGCGATCGCAACGAAGCTCACGCCCATGAGCGTGTCGGGGCGGGTCGTGTAGACACGCAGAAGCTTCGGGGTGCCCTCGAGTTCGTACGGGAAGGAGAGGTTCACGCCTTCGGAGCGACCGATCCAGTGCTCCTGCATGCGGCGGACCTGCTCGGGCCAGCCCTGAAGCTGGTCGAGGTCGTCAAGGAGTTCCTGAGCATACTGCGTGATGCCGAGGTAGTAGCCGGGGATCTCGCGCTTTTCGACGACGGCACCAGAGCGCCAGCCGCGGCCTTCAATCACCTGCTCGTTGGCAAGCACGGTCTTGTCGACGGGGTCCCAGTTGACGATCTGGGTCTTGCGGTAGGCGATGCCCTTCTCGAGCATCTTGAGGAACATCCACTGGCTCCAGCGGTAGTATTCGGGCTTGCAAGTGGCGACTTCGCGCGACCAGTCGAAGGCGAGGCCGAGCGGCTCCATCTGGCTCTTCATGTCCGCGATGTTCGAGTACGTCCAGGCGGCGGGAGCAACCTTCTTGGCGATGGCGGCGTTTTCAGCCGGCAGGCCGAAGGCGTCCCATCCCATCGGGGTCATCACGTTGTAGCCTTTCATGCGGTAGAAGCGGTACATCACGTCGTTGAGCGTGTAGTTACGGACGTGTCCCATGTGAAGCTTGCCGCTCGGGTAAGGGAGCATGGAGCAGACGTAGAACTTGGGTTTGGGCTGTCCGTTGTTGTCGACCGCGTTCTCGACGGCACGGTAGACGTCCTTGGCCTTCCACATGGCCTGGACTTCGGATTCCACTGCCTGAGCAGAGTAAGTCTCGCGCATAACGCCTTCCAAAGAAGAGGGTTCAAAAAAAGAATAATTGCCTAGTATACCTGTTGCGGAGCGCCTTCGGCATTGCAGGGACTGCCTAGCGGACGGCATCCAGGTCGTGATTTCGGGCGTTTGGGAGGGGAGCGGAGCGGGGGCGTGAGCCTGTCGTCGAAATGTGCTACCTTTTAGCCCGTCCGGCCCTTCCTGCCGGCTTCCGAATTCTTCGCCGGAGGTTTTCCCGCATGTCGTCCGATCTTCTTCAGTCCCTCAATCCCCGCCAGCTGCAGGCCGTCACGGCCCCCGAAAAGAGCGCACTCATTCTGGCGGGCGCGGGTTCGGGCAAGACGCGCGTGCTGACGACGCGCATCGCCTGGCTCTTGAGCGAGCACAAGGCCCAGACGGGAGACATTCTGGCTGTGACCTTCACGAACAAGGCCGCCAAGGAGATGCTCGTCCGACTGGAGGCTATCCTGCCCTACGATCTGCGCCGCATGTGGGTCGGAACCTTCCACGGCCTGTGCAACCGCATTCTGCGCACCCACGCCCAAGACGCGGGGCTCCCGAAGACCTTCCAGATTCTTGACTCGAGCGATCAGCTCTCCATGGTCAAGCGCGTCATGAAGGCGCTCAACATCGATACCGAGAGCTACGATCCCCGTCAGGTGGCGAACGTCATCAACTGGTACAAGGAAAACGGCATGCGTGCGTCGCACGCCGCAGGCCAGCAGGGCGGCGACGAGACCGCCGTCAAGGTCTATCAGGCCTACGAGCAGCAGTGCCAGCGCGAAGGCGTCGTGGACTTTGCCGAGCTTCTTCTGCGTTGCTACGAGCTTCTCGACCGCAATGAAATCGTCCGCTCGCATTATCAGAACCGCTTCCGTCACATTCTCGTCGACGAGTTCCAGGACACGAACGTCCTGCAGTACCGTTGGCTTCAGATGCTGGCGGGGTTCGGACGAGGCCCCGGCGGCGCACCGATGAACGCCGTCTTCGCCGTGGGTGACGACGACCAGTCGATCTACGCCTTCCGAGGTGCGAACGTGGGGAACATGAGCGACTTCCTCCGCGACTTCGGCGTTGAGGAGCCCATCAGGCTTGAGGAGAACTATCGCTCGACGGGGACGATTCTTGACGCGGCCAACGCGCTCATTGCACACAATTCGAACCGTCTCGGCAAGAATCTCTGGACGTCGGGCAGCCGCGGCGACCGCATCTGCGTGGCAGAGCTTGACGACGACCGCGCTGAAGCAGAGTGGATCGCCCGCGAAATCGAGGCGGACCGCTCCCGAGGCCGCGCCTGGCGCGACCATGCGATCCTCTATCGTGCGAACGCGCAGTCGCGTGCGCTCGAAAGCGCCTTTGCTGCCCGAGGGATTCCCTACCGCATCTACGGCGGACAGCGCTTCTTCGAGCGTGCCGAAGTCAAGCACGTGCTCGCCTATCTGCGCCTGATGGACAACCCGGGCGACGACACGAGCTTTCAGCGCGTCGTCAACTTCCCGCTTCGCGGGATCGGTGCGCGCACGATCGAGACGCTGGCGGAGGAAGCCGCCGCACGCGGACTCACGCTCTTCGGCACACTCTTTGCGCCCGACTACAAGGTGCCCCCGAAGCTCGCGGCCTTCCGCGAGCTCATCATGAACATGCGCGAGGAAGCGGATTCCCTCAGCCTTCAGGACGCCATCAAGCTCGTCATCGTGCGCTCGGGTCTTGAGGCCCACTACAACGCCGAGAAGGACGGCGAGGACCGCATTGCGAACATGCGTGAAATGATGTCGGCTGCGGCGGGCTACATCGCCAACGAGGGTCTGCCCGACAGCATGCCTGCCTTCAGGCCCGCCGATGAAGGCGGTCAGACGCCGCTTCAGGGCTTTCTGACTCAGGCGACGCTCGAGGCGGGTGACAAGAACGAGCAGGGTGATGTGGACGCCGTTCAGCTCATGACGGTGCATGCCGCCAAGGGTCTGGAGTTCCCGCAGGTCTTCATCGCCGGTGTCGAAGAAGGACTCTTCCCGCACTTCTCCGCCCTCAAGGACGAGCGGGGGCCAGGCGTCTCCGAAGAACGCCGCCTGATGTACGTGGCCATCACGCGCGCCAAGCAGCGTCTGGTCATCACGTATTGCAAGAGCCGCATGCAGTACGGCGAATACCGCAGGAACGAACCCTCAAGCTTCCTTGACGAGATTCCTGAGCAGCTGGTCGACAACAAGGACCTGACGGCCGAAGCACAGGGCTACAGGAGTTCGTACGGCGGGCAGAGTCGTGCAAGTGGTTACGGATGGGAGCGTCCGTCCTTCGGCGGATCGCGCGGTGGCGAGCGAAGCTACGGCCGCTCGTCCTCTTCCTCCCGCAGCTGGAGTTCGTCTTCGTCGTCCCGCGGTGGCTCGTCCTCCTACGGTTCCTCGCGCTCGTCCGCTTCTCAGGACAAGGACGACTGGCGCAGGGGACTCTCGGGCGCAGGCGGCACTTACCGCTCGGGTGAGGATCCCGTCGTGAAGAAGGCGGCCGCGCGCGCAGCAGGCTCTACATTCGGCTACGAGGCGGGCGACAAGGTAGAGCACAAGAAGTTCGGTCGCGGCGTGATTGAGTCGATCACGGGCTCGGGCAATGATGCCCGCGTCTACATCCGCTTCAACGACGTTGGCCGCAAGGAGCTCCTCCTTGCGCTTGCAGCGAAGAACATGCAGAAGAAGTGATGCACGGGACTGGCTTTTTGCAAGGACTTCACTGCAATCGGTCAGGATCTGCTAGAATTCACTACCCTGACGTAAGACAGGACGGTGGTGGCCATAGTTCAACTGGATAGAACTGTCCCCTCCTAAGGGACGGATCTGGGTTCGAGTCCCGGTGGCCGCACCACAAACACTAGATATAGTGTGGTAAGACGTGGTAAACACAAGATGTAGTAGGTGTAAGAGGGTATAGCGCGGTAGAGTTACTGCAGATTTACTGCAAAGCTACTGCAGGCTAACCCAACCTACTTCAACATCATGTCTACCATCCTCAAAAGAGGCGACAAGTACCAGGCGCAGGTCTGTATTGCAGGTCAGCGCTTCGCAAAAACTTTCGCCAAACTCTCCGACGCCCGCCGCTGGGCGCTCGCCCGTGAGGCCGAAGCTGAAGAAGGCTTCGCCCGCAATTCCCGTGCTCCTCTCTCTGACGCCATCGAGCGCTACAGGCGAGAGGTCGCCTCATATCAAGCCCACTGCCGCCATGCACTGGCGGTCTTCGGCTACCTCCTCTCCGATCCCATCGCTCAGCTGCCGACCTACGCCGTCACGTCCGAGGACATCCTTGGGTGGATGGAAAGGCGTCGCACGGTCCCGTCGCGCGCGACCGGGAAGATCGTCACCGAAGCTACGATACGGCGACAGCTTGAGATGATCTCAGGCTTCTTCTCCTGGGCGGTCGAGCAGAAGCTCATCAAGGTAAATCCGTGCCATGGCGTCAAGAAGCCCGCAGAATCCGACGCTCGTGAGCGCATCGCCAGTGACGACGAGATCGAGCGCCTGAAGATCGCCGCCGGGTGGGAAGAGGGCATGATCCCTCGCACGAAGACGCAGCGCGTCTGCGCGGCCTTCGTCCTCGCTTGCCTCACAGGCATGCGCTCGGGCGAGATGATGCGCATCGAGCGCTCATGGATCAGGGGAAACGTGCTCTGGATCCCAATGGAAGCAACGAAGACGGAACACTTCAGGAAGATCGCCTTGAGCGACCGCGCCCGCAAGATCCTTGACGACGTCGTGTCGCTCGGCATCGAGCCGTCGATCTGGGGACTTTCAGACGGAAGTCGAGACAGTCTCTGGCGAAAGATCCGTGACCGTGCTGGTCTCGGCGAGGTGCGTGACTCGCAAGGCCGCCTCATCGAGCAGGCCCTGCACTTCCACGACGGCCGCGCCACCTTCTGCACGTGGGCGGCCTCCCCAGGCGAGGACGGCGCGCCTCGTCTTGACGTCATGTCACTCGCCCGCCAGACAGGACACAGGAGCGTCAAGATGCTCATGCGCTACTACCGCCCGGATGTGTCGACCTTCGCCGATCGACTCAAATAAAAGAAGGGGAGCCTCCTTGTGGAAGCTCCCCTTTCTTTGTTCACATTTGAGAGGACCGTCGTCGGTCGATCCAGTGAAATACCTCGCCTGCGTACCACCTCTTCTCGCGAGATCCAAGGTAGATCGGTGCCGGGAAGGACTTGTCCGCGATCATCGTCCTGAAGACCGAGCCGTCGGGCGGAAAGCCCGTGAGCGCTGCGATGTCTCGCGTCGAGAGCAGGCCCTTGGGGGCGGCGGCCCGGGCGATCAGGCCTGCGGCACGCTCGACGATGTCCTTCTGCATGCCGTCTGTCAGTGGAAGCGTCGTCATCGGTTTTCTCCTATCTCAGGAAACTGGCATGCGACCCGCTTGCGGATTTCCTTTTTCATCTTGACAGGCATTTCTAGTACTCCTCCATTTCTTCTACAAGTCGACGATCAAATTCAGCCACTCGAGCTAAAAAGTCCCCAGAGATCCACTCGCTTTTTTGATCATCAGGCCAACACTTGATGAGCGATTTGTACTTTGTTGCATGAAATCCACGGCAAAATGCGTACATGGGCTCTCCGCTTGGTCTTCTGAAATTCTCACCGTCGAAGTGGCCACGCAATCGTGCGATTTCTTTCCCTGATTCTTTTTCCTGAATCGAAAACATCAGGTCGACGTTTTTGGGGATGTTCCAAGACTTCGTTGGGTTCCATTCGTTCGGACGAAACTCCGGGTTTTCCTTGACGTCTTCGGGGGTGAGATCGACAGAAAAGCGATTGCCGAATTTGACGGTCCTCGCTTCGCCAGTCCAAACTCTATTGAGTTCTTCCGACAGGCTCGGACCGTTGTACGTAGTGAGCATTGAGAGAATCTCATTAAGACGAAAGTCTTTCAGTTCAAAACGATTCGTTTTCATTCTTCATCGTCCTCCTCGTCTCTCAAAACTCCTACCCAACACTCCATCGGGAAGGCAACCCAACGCAGTTTTCCCTCAAAGTGGAGTTGCATAGCCCAAGACAAACCGTACTCTTTGGCTCCCGGCGTTTGGTGCGCCACAAGCCGCAGGTTTTTCTCGCCCTTGCGGATGTCCTCCGCGGAGATCCCCTGCTTGAGCAGGCTTTCATACGTTTCTTTGTTGAGTTTCCCTGATCCCTTTATCATTCCTCGTCCTCCTGGTCCCACGGGCGGAAGCGGTCGACGTCTATGGAGAGGTTGGCTTCACTCAACCATTCGTAATCTTCGGAGTCCCCTACGGGAACGTAGCGAGCGGCGAAGTGGTACGTTCTCCCGTCTACGCAGCGCTCGACTCTCATCCAGACTCCCTCCGGCGGCTCGACTTCTGGGAAAGCGTTCCATCCGTGCGGGTTGTACCTGTGAATCTCTTTGACTTCGTCATCAAAGAAGGCCAAGTTGAACCGATGCAGGTCGAATCCTGGGCTTTCTAGCTTTTCACCGAACTCGACGAAGATCATGCCGTCGTCATGATTTGCGTGTTGGAGTCTCTTCGAGAAGTCTCCATCACTAAGTGCATCCAGTTGCACTTGAAGGTTCTTATCTTTGAGGCGGAACGTCATTCTTCATCTCTCCATTTCTTCAGCAGTTCTTCTTCCTCGATCCGATCGAGCTGCCGGTCGACCTTCAGCACTTGGCACTTGCCGATCTCTTCGGCAAGCTCAGGGAAGAGGAGCTCGAGTTGCTCGATCATGATCAGCGTGTCGGCGAACTCTTCGGCCATCTGCTTGAAGTGGAGTTTCGTCGGGCGTTGAGAGTAGCGCATGACGGCAGACGTAGCTTCGGAGAGCTCTTCAGCCGTTTTGCTCAGCTGGCTCATGGGGCCGTAGTGTTCGGCGATGCTGCGGAGTTTGCTGGCGTAGGTTGTCCGTTTCACTTGATCTCCTTTGCTTTCTCATGCTCGGCCAGGTCACTGGCTGACATCAGCTTGTAGGTGGTGATGTAGCGTCGGAGATCGAGGCGGGCGCCGAACTTTTCGTCACGCCAGTTCTCGCCGTCCCACTTCACGATCAGTGTGAAGACGTCAGAGGGATTGTCGCGGGGCACGAAGCGCATGGCGTACATGCCGACGTTCTTCGGGATGATGAGCGGCCATTCGTAGGGATATGGGTCAATCATTTTTTACCTCTGTTTTCAGTAGAAAAACTCGGATGGTGTTGTCTGGCTGTTTCATGCACTTGCATTGAAAGCCGGTGAAGACAGGGCTTGCCAGATGCGGGTCAAGGATGTTGGAAGCACCATGGAACGCTCTATGGATTGCATTTGCTACGCTCGTGGCAGCCATGTCCTCGCAGTCGAAGATGAAGGTGTTGGAGAAGGGCTGCATGTCGCGTAGCTTCTTCAGAACGCGAGGCCATACGCTGAAGTCTCGAGGTCGACGCTTGATTGGACTTTCTCATTCCGTCACGCATGCGGATCTCCTTTCAGGACAGATGAGGTCGATGTACTGCGGGTATTCATCGCAGATGATGCGGATGATCTTTTCAAGCGCTTCTCGACCGCTGATGTCGCATGCGACGTGAATCTTTCGTAGGGGTATCAGTTGCTCGATGTCCTCCAACGTCCTGAGGTCGAAAGAGTGAAGGTCGAAGATGAGGCGACAGAGCCGTCCCTCTCGTTCTCCGAGCCAGGTGAGGTTGTAGCCGACACCGTTGACCGTGCGGATTCGACGACCTTGGGTAATGGGGTGTGACATTGAGTCCTCCAGTAGGGTCAGATGGCGCCGAGCATGAGGAGCGTCAATGCCGCGGTCGCTGGAATGGCTGCGAGTAAGGCGAATCCAAATCGAAGCTCGCGACGGTCTTCTTCCTCGGAGCAGAGCGGTCCGCGGTAGTCCTGGTCCGGGGCGCCGAAGACGAAGCGGGAAAATGCCGGCGGAAGGTGGGCGACCATGCGAAGAAGCGTTGTCATTTGGAGCTCCTTTCAGGGGAGGTGAGAATGGGGGTGTAGACGTCGGGGTCAAACCAGTTTTCACGTAGAGTCACCACGGACGCAGATTCGAGAGGGTTGGCAGCGCCGATGGGGCCATCGCAAAGGCACACCACCAGCGACGGGTCAACCGTCTCTAGCGCCGCCTTCAGTTGACCGACAGTGAGGCGGCCATATTCGACGGCACGCGAGAGGCAGCCTCTGGTTGCGCGCTTATGGTTGAGCACGATGGCCTGCTTGCGAGCGGGTTTGTTGTCGGTGTTGTTCATGATGGATTCCCGAATTGCTGGGCTCTCCTCGCAGTGAGAAGATGGATGGTGAAGCAATTACCCAACCACTCACTGGAGGAGATACTTATGACTTCAAATGACAATGGCAAGAACGCGTTTACCAGCGATGAAGCGACGAAGATCATCTGCACTGCGCTTACGAACGGCTCCCTTGTGCTTCCGCTTAACAAGAAGCTTCAGGACCTTGGCCTTGTGCAGTTCGTCAAGCTTTGCGCCGGCAAAAACGTCATCAACGACGAGGACGACGTTGAAGAGGTGCTTCGGCAGGCGCTCATCCACTGGGAGGGCGAGAAGCTCGCGGCGTTTGCGCGCGCGGATGCTCTTTACCTTCTTGCTCTCCGGAAGGCGTTGACCGAGGGAATCACTGAGAAAGAAGCCCAGAGGATCCTCTTCTCTTGGGGCTAGTCGCCCGTGGAGCTCCTCGAGGGTGTCGAGGAGATCAGGGACCCCCATGCGGTAGCAGTTATTTCGGAACGACTTCACGAAGGCTGCGCATTGACTTTTCCAAATGTCGATCGCGGCCTCTTTGCTTATGCGCTTGATTTGGTCGGTCATGCCGCCCTCCTTTCTGACACGGACTGCTTCGCACCCGGTTCAAGGATCGGATCTAGGTTCTCGTCTGCGGCAATTGCACATACAAGTGCGGTGCGGGCGACAGTGTCAGCGAGAAAGCCGATCGAGAAGTACGTCTCGTCGCAGTAAATGCGTTCTGAGAGTGTCCAGGTCAGCAGGTCCTGCATGGCTGTCTTCTTGATGTCGAGGACGAGGCGGGAGTATTCGTCTCGGATGTCATCGCTAGGAAATGCGGGGGCGCCTGCGAGCTCTGCCGCCATTCTGGTCCGCACGAGCTTGTAGTACTCGTGCTTGCGGGCTAAGGCGATGTAGGGGCGCATGAAGGCGCTCGTCAGGGCAAGTTGGTCAGTGGTGTCGGTCATGGTTCATTCCTCAAGTTCGATGTCATCTGCGATGTCGTTGAGCCAGACAGCGGTGTTCTTGATCTTGTTGGCTTCGTCGAGAAGGTTGAGGACGTCTCCGCGAACACAGAGGCTGTAGGCGTGGCGCAGCAGTCGGCGGACGATAAACAGACGGCGACATTCATCGGTATCAAGCTCTGCGGCCGGGAGGTCGGAGAAGTGCTTTTCAAGCTTCTTGCGGATGGCTTGGACGTCGAGCGCCGTGGTGGAGAGAGTTTCAGTGTTTGTCATGAGAAATCTTTCCGCGTGAATGTGTAGAAGCAGATAGATCTGATGGATCCTTCGCGAGTAAATATATCAGCGATAGTTGAGCGAATCAATGTCTTCGACAGATTTCGTGACCTAATTTCGTATATCGTTGATATATGTCAAAGCCAAAAAAAAAGCCCCGCAGGGCGAGGCTTGAGTGTAGGTTGCGGAGAGTCAGCGCCTGCGGTAGCGGCGCCGATGTTCGATAAGGACGCCTATGATCGTGCAGGGGGTCTTGTCGCTGTAGATGGTCGGAAAGTCTTCGTTAAGGGGGACAAGTTCGAAAATTTCGTGGCCGTTTTCGTCGTAACCTCTTGGGCGGTACTTCTTGAACGTAGCCTCGGGATCATCTACATGGCAGTCTGCCTTTGCGGCCACGACGAAGTCGCCTGGTTGCGGAGAGATGGAAGGGTCAAAAAGCACGGTGTCGCCTTCTTCAAAATCGGGCGTCATGGACCGGCCTCTGACGATCATGGCGAAGACATCGTCAGACAAGTCGTCGTCTCCAGTGATGTAGTCCCCGACGTCAATTGCCTTGAGCTTGTCACTGACTTGACCTTGGCCTGTCAGGCCCCCGGCTTGTACATACGAGAGAATTGGGATCTTTTTGTTTTGTCGAGACGGGGCGACCGAAATGTTGAGGTCTATTCCTTGAGGGATCCCTAGAGCCTCCGCTTCTGCTGCAAGACGAGTGGAGAACTCTGCAATGTTCACTCCCAAGAGTTTCGCCATCTTTGCTGCGAAATTTACATTGAGTGGACGCCTACCATTGAGGTACTGCCACAGATTCCCGGGAGTCCCAAAGCCGTACTTGAGTGCGAACGCTTTCTGGGAAAGTGGACTCTTTTTGATGAAAAGCTCTTTCAGTTTCTTGCATTCGGATTCTTGGGCAGGGGTAAGCATGGCAGTCTCCTGTGAATATACCAATGATATAGCAATATTTGTATAGCTATGACTTGCTGTTGTTGGCAATCAATGATATATTTGCGGCTATGAAAAACCTAGCTTTCGAAGCCGTTTGTCAATTCTTCGGCTCCCAAAAAAAATTGGCCAAGGTTTTGGGCGTCACACCGGCGATGATCAACCATGTTGTCACGTGCAGGCGCCCAATACCTGAAAACTGGTGTCCCATCATCGAACGCGAGACGGCAGGACGGATCCGATGTGAACAGCTACGCCCTGACGTCGATTGGGCAGTCCTCCGCCAACCGATCGCAAAAAAGGATTCGTAATGTCCGACTACGACAACACAAGGTACTACTGGCTTCAGCTACGTGAAGAGTTTTTTGAGAGCGACGAAATCGACTGGCTTGAGGAGCAGCCGAATGGCCCCGCCCAGGTGCTCTTCTACCTGAAGCTGTGCCTCAAATCACTCAAGACGAACGGGCTGCTGGTCCGCAGGGTGGGTCAGATGCTCATCCCGTATGACGCAGAAAAGCTCGCCGACTTCACTAGATCCGACGTCAACACTGTCCAGTGCGCAATCGTAAATCTGAAGATGTGCGGGCTTGTTGAGGTCTTGGAAGACGGGACGATTTTCATGGCCCATTTGTCCAACTTGATCGGTTCAGCCAGCGGCGGCGCCTTAAAGAAGCAACAGCAGAGAGCCCGCCGCGAGTTGGTCAAAAGTGCCTGTCGCCCAGTGGTGGACGATGAGGTTGACAAAGGGGTGGACAAATGTCCACCAGAGTATAGAGATAAGAGATTAGAGACTAGAAGGGAGGATATGGGTGGAAATTCGGCGCCTCTTGACGACTATGACCTGATCGCCGACGAGGTCGGCTCTGAGTTCGACGTTGTCGAACCCCCGCCCGAACCGCCCGCGTGCAACGAGGAAAAGGATCAAGGCTCACGCATGCCGCCGTGTCCCTACGACCGGATCGTGACCCTCTACCACGAGATCCTGCCTGAGCTCCCCCGAGTGGCCACGCTCACATCCAAGCGCAGAAGCTGGATCACGGCACGCTGGCGCTCTGTCTGCACGACCGAGAAGGTCGCGAGTCAGGCTGACGGGCTTGACCTCTTTCGGGGGTACTTTTCCTTGGTACGAAAAAGCCCCTTCCTGATGGGGTTGAAGCAACCAGGAAAGGGCCATAGCAGAACGTTCAAGGCCGACTTGGAGTGGCTCATGAACGAGTCAAATTTTACCAAAGTCGTGGAAGGGAAGTATGCGTGATGACGACATCGCAGGTCGCTGATGCCGGCACGGCCCTGATGGGTTTCCTTGGCGGTTTCTGTGCGGTGATCTTCCTGCTGATCTTCGTCTACGTCGTCTTCGAGTTCGTCGGCTTGCTGCTTTGCGTGGGCGGGACGGTAAAGACCTTCGTCAGAAGGATGTTGGGGATCAAGCCGGCGCAAAGCGGGGCGACAAAAAGACGCGAGTGGACGTACGAACTGCAAAGAGAAAACCTCGTGGACTGGACCGCGAATAGTTTGTACTGGCGATCGTCAGCGTCAAGGACGACAGTTTTCGAGCTTGATTGGGGCGAAATGGTGTATGTCGGCAGTGTTTGGCGGAAGTTGGCGCCGGTGATCCGGTCGGCTGTCCACTTTCCCTCGTTGGACTCGTATTCGAAGTCGGATGCTCTTCCGGCGCAGACAAACACCCAGTACTCGTCATTGAACCTTCCGGGTGGAGAGCTTTCGATGGTTAATTCCACGATGTACTGCCCCACTTCGGAGACAGTGCCTGGGGTGCCCGGATGATGGTTCTTATCGATGGGAACAGATGTGATGGAAGGGTAGAAAGCTTGACGTCGGCAGACAAGGATGAACTTCCAGGTCAAGCCGATACAAAAGGCAAGGAATGAGAGGACGGCCGCCCAATCGGCCAGGCTCATATCGAACATGAACATCTTTCTCCGTGGGGTGGTTGATGGACTGTGTTGGGGAACACACCTCAATCATCCCACGGAACCAAATAAAAGGAGTTGCCGCTATGGCAGGGTTTCTTTCAAAAGCGATCAGCGAACAGAAAGCGCGGACGCGTCCGGATGCTGATGAGGGCAACGGTTCCTACATGGTGCCGACGTCGATGGCGTGTCCTGCTGCCGGCTGTCCGTTCCCGTGCGATACGGGGCGCAACGGTCGGTTCCTTTGCTCATTCCATACGGGCGTGCAGTCGCAGTACTGGCCGCTCGTCACGGAGATTCTGCAAAGGTATTGGGCCGTCTGGCAGATGGCCATCATTCACTACCAATGCTTCAACGACTTGGAGGCAGCGACTGAAGTGATTCACCAGATCAACGCGGATCCCGTCATGCGGGCGGCAGGCATCGAGATGCTGAGTGAGGCCGAGATGAAGGCGATGTATGGGCGCGGATCTGGCCACTTCCCGCTCGACATCATCTCGACCATGATCCATCGTGAGATCGAAGTTGGGATCGCCAAGAAGCGCGAGCGTGACGCCGGCAAGCAACAGGCAAGGCCGTCGGCTGCAGAGCGTGTACGTTCGCTTTGTCAGCGTATCGGTCATCGTGCGGCGCCGATGGCGGAGCCGGTTTGAGGAGTGGAAATGGAATGGTAGTCGTCGAAGGGGAGCCGATCGGTAAGGGGCGCCCTCGGGTGAGCTCGAGATCCGGCACTGTCTACACGCCTAGGAAGACTGTTGCGTATGAGGATGCGCTGCGCTTCGCTGCAAAACTGTCAAAAGATCGGCTTGGTACGGCCCCGGCTATTGCGATCATTCGAGCTTTCTCAGAACCGCCGACCTCATGGTCGCAGAAGAAAAAGAAGGTGGCAGTCGGCGGCCTGGTTCAGAAGATCACGAAGCCGGATATCGACAATGTCGTGAAGTCGGCTCTGGACGGCATTCAGGACGTGTGCTTTGAGGACGACAGACAGATCGTTGCCTGCGTGGCCATCAAGGCCTATGACGTTCGGGCGAGACTCGAGATCGAGCTGCTTGCGATCAAGGATGAGGGAGAGGTGCTCATCGCGCAGGGTGAGGGCAGAAGCTTCGAGGGGTGTTCGCTTGAGGATTTGCTGGCAAAGGTACTGGGAGGAGGTAGTTGTGGAGCGAGACTGGCAGACGGTGAAGAGGCTGGAGAACTGGTTGAGGGTCTTCGCGCCGCGTAGGGCAGTCTCACCTTGGGGTAGGGCGCCGTTTGCTGCCTTGGAAGAGCGACTGATCATGCAATTCGGTCCAGGGAGTCAAGATCAGGCCGAGCCGTCGTCGACCCCAAAGCCGTGTGATCCTGCGGACGCCGAAAAGGTCGAGACGGCTCTTTGTTCTCCTCTTATGCCGGCAGCCGAGAAGAAGCTCATCACGACCTTCTACATGGCTCAGGACGTCCAATGGTCAGCCTTCGGGCGCCTATGCCGAGACGCCGGAACAAGTCGGCGCCGGGCAGCCGAAGACCTGATGGCGGCCGAATGGCTTCTGGGGAACCTGCTCCGTCGGCTCTACGATGTTTGAACAAGGTTTTTGCTGTTTAGTGTAATTGAATGTAAAAAGAAGGGTGCGCCCCTTGAATAAGAATCCCTATACTGAGGTCATGAATTAGTACGAAGCTGTGAATCAGCCGAATTTGGCGCGCGCGCAGGCCGAGGCGTATCTGTAGCAAACGCCAAAGGCGCTAGTTCTTCTCTGAGTCGCTGACACGCAAGGGTGACATCGAGAAACTCCGAAGAAAGACGGGAAAGGGCGACTTCGCAAGAGGCCGCCCTTTTTCTATTAATGGTTCGCTACCTTAGGGCAGTTTGCTCCGAGGTCGGGGCGGGGAGAAATCCTCGCCCTCTCTAATTACTTGGTTACCTATGAAGAAAGCTATTGTGGCGGCCATTGCGGTCGCCTTTTTCGTTTCTACAGCTGCGGAAGCACGAGGTGGTCGAGGCTTTAGTGGCGGTCGATCTTTCTCCCGTCCTGCTCCCGCGAAAACCTATGCCCCTAAGCGCACGACCGTCGTGAAGAAAAATACGACCGTCATCAACCAGACGGTTCATCAGTCCTCCAGCTCAAGCGGTGGCGGTTTCTGGTCGAGCATGGCCGGATCGGTCGTAGGCGCAACCGCAGGTTCAATGGCGGGCAATGCGATCTACGATTCCATGACGAAGGACGACAAGGAACAGCAGGCCGCACAGCCCGCACAACCGCAGGTCATCTACGTTCCCGTCGATCAGAACGGAAAGCCGATCCCGCAGGCTCAATAAAACAACCCCCGCAAGGCGAAGAAACCTCACGGGGGTTTTGTTGCCTGCGATTATTTGCGAGGCTTGCTGTCAACGCTGTCCCAGACAATCATCGTCCGACGCGCCCCTTGGATATTCTCTCCGTTGGTCTGGTAGAACGAACCAGAGGACGTACTGGACGTGATTGGCTTGGGAGGTTGAGGTCTTGGTGGTGGGGCTTTCTTGTTTTCAGCCATCAGCACTCCTAATAATGATCGGCCAAGAAGGAAACAGTAGCCCCAGCCAGGCCGAGAGCGGCAGAGGTTACAAGGTACAAGTTCAAGTCTCGAATCTTTTTCCCTTTCTCTGAGTGAATGTCTCTCAGGTACTGGACGGCACCTTCTAGCTCCCTGATCCAATTCTGCTTGACCGCAAAGGGCTTGCCGGATTCGTCGTCGCCATACGCTTCACATAGAAGTTCGTAGTACGACGGTGCGACAACCGGGCGAAGCCCTCCACGCTCTCCAAGAAGAAGCCGCGTCCCTTTGATGAAGGCGAAGCAGGCTAGAAGCGCGGCAACGGTCAATGCCGACAGGGAGAGTGCGTCACACAGGGACAACTCTGAAAACTTGAATGACTTTGTCGCAAGAACCGCACCAATGGCGCTGGCAATGATGGCAGCGAGCCAAAGGTAGTTCTTGATGATGTCCAGTTGAGTTTTGTGGTGATCTGAGGAAAAAAGCTTGTGTTCCTCGAGTAGCTTGTTGAGCACAACGTCGGTAAACGCTTCGTACTCGCTCCAACTCGTTTGGCTGTCTGATGATGTCGATTGCATTCTTTCTACTGGTTTGCTTGTTAGTTGCTTTCCCATTCTATTCTTGTTGAACAAAAGCTCGACGGGATAGCCTTTGGTCTGAAACACAAGAATGTACCAAGACAAACCCCGCGAGGTTGTTCACCTCACGGGGTTGTTTTTTTGGTTCATCTCGGAAGTCCGTGGAACGCGGCCTTCCGAGATGAACCTTTTATTCAGGTGAAGGATGCCGATCTTGACTCTCTGCAAGTATCCAGGCTGCCGCAAGCCGGTCCCGCTTGGTGCCAAGTATTGCGAAGCTCACAAGGCCGCAGGCGAGGCTCGTGACGCGAAGTTCGCGGCTGATCGGGAGAGGCGCCGAGCCGAGAGAAAGGGATCGTCGTCCGCTCGTGGTTATGGATACAGGTGGCAGCGTCTTCGAGCTCGGATCCTTGCTGCGCATCCGCTCTGTGTTGAGTGTGAGAAGCGCGGGATTATCAAGTTGGCGACCGACGTCGACCACATCAGGCCGCACAAGGGGAATCCTTTCCTCATGTGGGACGAAGAAAACCTCCAACCTTTATGCCATGAGTGCCACTCGCGCAAGACGGCGCGTGAGGATGGCGGTTTTGGGAATCAGTTTTAGCCGTTACGCTTTGGCTGGAAACGCTCCTCAATTTCCCTAGCTTCTTTTGGAATGCTGACAAGTTGAAGAACAGCTTGATTAATAAAAGTTGAAAGGGCGTCGGCTATTAATTCTGGTTGGAGTCCCGATTTGTCTAGCTCTTCAAAGGTGCCGGCATGAACAAACTCATTTCCGGCAAGTCTGCACGCGTTGAGGATGCTTCGTAATGGAGAGCCTTCAGGCGCTGCGGCCTTGATCTTATCAGCAAGGTTCTTCTGTTCGTATCCAAGCTCTGTGAGTAGCTGCTCTACGCACAAGCGAAGCATCATGCAGGCACCTCTTGGTGATTTGCCAAGAATGCTCTGCGCTTCACGAAAGGTCTTCTTTGCTTGCTCAGGCATGTCGTCATGGGGTTCCGCTCCGCAGGCCTCTGGGTAGACCATGGCTTTATTAATCCAAACGGAAAGCTTTTCGCAGTCTCTGCATTGAGCGACTGCGATTTCAGAGGTTGGAAAGGTCTCAGATGTGATCGATCCGATCAAAACGGGTCGGTACCTTTTGACGACAGACCAGTGCATCTCAGCGCTTATGCCGCAGTGTGGGCATGTGAATGACGATTCTTGAAAAACGGGTTGCTTATAAACACGCATTGCTTGGGGTGATGTATGTCAGTTAAAGAAAGAACGAAGTCGCTGGCTAAAGCCTTTGAAGAGATTGATAGAGCAAAGACTCTTTTGAAAGAGATTGAGTCAAGCGTAGAGTTTGCCGCCGCTGGTGGAGCTATTGATCTTGGCGGACTCGTCGACAAGACTTTCGCTTTGAAAGATGCTCGTGAGTCCATTTTAGTAGCGGTAGTTGAGGCTGTATGCCAGCCGTCGGTGGGGGCGGGTCAAAAGTGACCGCCTTGTTGGCTCTAGACCGCGCCCCCAGCTCAATTTTTGTACGTGCATTTCGTGGAGTTTTTGATGCCCCGTCCGAGAAAATCAGACGCCGAGAAAGCCGCGACTGGCACGCTCCAGCCGTGTCGACGCGCTCGGCAAATCGCAGTCACTGACGCGACTTTGACTACTACGCCGCCTGTCGGCCTGACGAAAGATGCACGTGAAGCGTGGCAACTCGCAATCACTTGCGCACCTCGTGGAGTCCTTACGGCTCTAGACGCAACGGTGCTTGAGCGCTGGGCAAGAAACTACGCGACTTACCGCAAGATCGCGAAACAGCTGGACCACGAAGACATGGTGCTGACGAGTGAGGCGGGGGTGCAGTTGAATCCGCTTTTCAATGCACTCGTGAAAATTCAGCAGGTGCTCGCAGCCTGCGAAAAAGAGCTCGGATTTACGCCTGTCTCGCGCGCGCGTGTGAAGGTTGATGCAAAAGAAGAGGAGCAGGACGAATACGATGGCTTCTAGAGACTATTGCGGGATCGCCAGGCAGTACGCCGCCGACGTTCTTGGCGGGAAGATTCCAGCCTGCAAGTGGGTGAAGCTGGCCGTAGATCGGCAACTGACCGACTTGAAGACATATGCCGGCGACAGGTCTCTATATGTTTTCGACGAAAACGAGGCCAATCGAGTCTGTAAGTTCATCGAGCTTCTCACCCATACGAAGGGTGAGCTTGCCGGCACTCGCATCCATCTTGAGCCGTGGCAGGTTTTCACCCTGACAACGGCCTTTGGTTGGCGTCGCCGGGATGACGGCGGCCGACGCTATCGTCGCGCCTACGTTGAGGTACCGCGTGGGAATGGAAAGGCGCTGGCCCTAGATACTGAGATCCCAACTCCCTCAGGTTTTCGTCTTATGAAAGATCTAAAGGTGGGGGATTATGTTTTCGGGTCCGATGGCAAGCCGTGCAAGATCGTCGCTGCGACCGAGGTGATGAATGACAGACCGTGTTACGAGGTTGAATTCTCAACCGGCGAAGTTATTGTCGCCGATGCTTATCACCAGTGGGTAACCGACAGCCGTAGAGACAGAGACCGGTTGAAGGGACGCGGGGGAAAACACGCTGGGCCGAAGCCGACCGTCAAGACGACTGAGGAAATCGCACGGACACTGTATTGTCATGGCGATCGGAATCACCGGATTAAGGTCGCCGCTCCGTTCGATGTCCAAGAGAAGTGCCTTCCTATTCATCCGTACATGCTTGGCTTATGGCTTGGCGATGGTGCCTCTATGGGTTGTCGATTTACATGTGCAGACGCAGAAACCATCGAACGAATCGTGGCTCTGGGGTACCCTGTTCACAAAGTTAATGGCAACTATGCCTGGTCACTCAGCGATGGACGAAAGGGCGTACGTCACGGAACATTTCATAGTCAGTTAAAAGCACTGGGCGTCCTTGGAAATAAGCACATCCCTTCTGACTACTTGTTTGCATCAAAGGAACAGCGTCTTGAGTTGTTGCGCGGCTTGATGGATACGGATGGCTTCATCAGTAAGGGTCAGGGACAGTGTGAGTTTGTTCAAAAAGATAAGCGAATCGCTTATGACGTGTATGCGTTGATTTCGTCTCTTGGCATGCGGCCGCGCATCATGGAAAAGGAAACAGCAATTGCTAGTAAGTCGTGCGGCGTTGCTTATAGGATTCTGTTCCATGCGTACAAGGATGTGCCTGTATTCAAGCTGACAAGAAAGTTGGAACGTATGCGGGAACGTCCGGCGAAGCGTAGCTTGCAGGATTACCGTCAAATTGTTCGGTGCGACAAGGTTGAGTCTGTGCCAGTTCGATGCATTGAAGTTGATTCGCCAGACCATTGCTATCTTGCCACCAGAGGGTTCATTCAAACGCACAATTCGACATTGCTTAGCGGTGTCGGTCTCTATTGCTTGGTCGCCGACCGCGAAGGCGGTGCCGAGGTCTACAGCTTCGCCACCACGCGAGACCAAGCGAAGATCGTCTTCGGTGACGCGAAGGTGATGGCTGAGCGGAATGCGCCGCTACGGAACAAGTTCGGGCTTCAGGTGCTGGCGAACGCGCTCTACGTGCCGACCAGCAATTCGACCTTTCAGGCGAAGTCCGCAGAAGGCTCGACCCTTGACGGCTTGAATACTCACTTGGCCATCATCGATGAGCTGCACGCCCACAAGACGCGAGCCGTCTACGACGTGGTCGAAACGTCGACCGGCAAGCGCAAGAACTCGCTGATGTTCGTCATTACGACGGCGGGGTTCGATACGTCGGGCATCTGCTACGAAGTTCGAACGATGGTCACGAAGGTGCTCGAGAAGAGCGTCGTGGACGAGACGCAGTTCGGGATCATCTACGGTCTGGATGAAGGCGACGATTGGACGACGGTCGAAGCTTTGGAGAAGGCGAACCCGAACTGGGGCATTTCCGTACGTCCTGAAATCATCACCTCCCTGATGAAGAAGGCGATCGCGCTTCCGAGCGCGGTCAACAACTTCAAGACCAAGCACCTGAATATCTGGTGCTCCGCTTCGTCGGCCTGGATGGACATGCAGGCCTGGGAAGCGGGCGAGATCAATGTCGATCGAAGCGACTTCGAAGGTCAGCCCTGCTACATCGGCTTGGACGTCGGAGCAAAGAACGACGTCACGGCCAAGGTGCTTCTCTTTCCGGTCGGCAAGTCCTTCGTTGTCTTCGCCGACTTTTATTTGCCTGAGGCCGCCGTCGAGAAGTCGACCAACTCTCAGTATCGAGGTTGGGTCGAGGAAGGCTGGATCACGCAATCCGGCGGTGCGATGACGGACCTCGCCCGCATCGAAGAGGATATCCGTGACGACTTGTCACGCTTTGATGTGAAGGGCATCGCCTATGACCCGTGGAACGCGCTGCAGCTCGCTACTAACCTCGGGAACGACGGTGCTCCTATGGTCGAGTATCGGAACACGGTCCAGAACTTTTCGGATCCGATGAAGTCGCTCGAGGCGCTGGTCCAGGACAAGCGCGTGAACCATGACGGGAATCCCGTTCTCCGATGGATGATGGGTAACGTCGTGGCCAAGCTCGATGCGAAGGACAACATCTTTCCAAGGAAGGAAAGGTATGAGAACAAGATCGACGGCGTAGTCGCCTTGATCATGGCTCTGGGGATCTCCAGCACGGCGGATGAAGCCAATCCGTTCGACGACATTGAGGATTCTTCGGAGTCCGTATTTATTGAGTGGTAGGAATGTTCGTAAAACGTTTGATCAATTGGGTGGCCGGATGGGGCGGTCCTCTCGGCACTGCGTCCGGTCAGCAGATCCCTATGCCGGTCTCGCCCATCATCGAGCAGACGAAGATGGTCACGCCAGACGCGGCCTTGCAGATCTCTGCAGTCTTCGCATGCGTCGAGCTTCTTGCTCAGACCATCAGCACGCTGCCACTCTACGTCTACCGCGATACGGCTGACGGCGGCCGCCATCCAGACAAGCAAAGCCGTCTGTGGATGCTGCTTCATGACCGTCCAAATGCCTGGATGACGCAAAACGAGTTCATCTCTGCGATGGTCGTCAACCGCATGCTACGAGGCAATGCCTACGCCCAGATCATTCGAGACTGCGAGGGAGAGCCGGTAGCTCTGATCCCGCTCTCACCGGATCAGATGGAGGTGTCTATCGTCGAAGGCGGTGAGGTCTACACGTACTATCAGGACGGGTCAATCTCCGTAATCGCGCCCGAGAACATGATTCATTGGAAGGGCCTTGGCAATGGGTTCATCGGACTCTCGAAGCTCGAGTACATGCGGGCCACGACGGATGAGGCGATCTCTGCTCAGGACAACGCGACGCGTCTTTACGGATCCGGATCGAAACCGTCCGGCGTTCTCTACACTGATTCGACGCTTGATGACAAGCAACTGGAGGCGGTATGCAAACGCTTCAAGGGAATGACTGCAAAGGGCGGCGGTCTGTACGTGGTCGACCGCGGCCTCAAGTACACGCAGCTCTCGCTCACGCCGGCCGACGCTCAGCTTTTGCAGACTCGCCAGTTCAGCGTCGAAGAGATCTGCCGATGGTTCGGGGTGCCGGGCGTCTTGGTCGGCTCGAATGCGCAGACCACTTGGGGCAGCGGCATCGCCCAGATCGTTGAGGGTTTCCACAAGTTCACGATCGGACCGCTCTGCAAACAGCTCGAGCAGGCGCTGAGCCGACGCCTGATTCCCATCACCGATGTTGATATGACGATCGAGTTCAAACTCGACGGCTTCCTGCGCACGACGCCGCAGGAGCGAGCGCAGTTCTACTCAACCATGGCACAGAACGGTGCGATGAGCCGCAACGAGATCCGCCGTCTCGAGAACCTCCCACCCGTGGAGGGAGGTGACACGCTCACAGCACAATCGAACCTGGTCCCGCTTGACAAGTTGGGAGAGGCGACTCGCGTCGGATCTTCTCCAAAAGACGGAACACCAGTGAGGCAATGATGACGATTTTCAAAAGTCTTCCACTTGAAAGCGTGGAGCTTAGATTCGAAGGCAACACCCGTAAGTTCAGGGGGTATGCCTCGACGTTTAACGGGAATGACAGTTACGGCGACACGATTTTGCCGGGAGCATATCTGAAGACCTTGGCCGACAACGGCATGCCGAAGATGTTTTTCGCTCATGACTGGGGGCTTCCGGTAGGTAAGTGGCTCTCTGCGGTTGAGGACGAGAAGGGGCTGTTGGTTGAAGGGGAACTGACGCCAGGCAATCCTCAGTCTGACGCCATTCTGGCCGCCATGAAGCACGGGACTGTTGACGGGCTATCGATCGGCTTCCGTCTTTCCGAAGGCGACTACGAGCGCAAGAAGGACGGCGGTCGCATCATCAAGTCGGTCTCCAAGCTCTATGAGATCTCCATCGTGAACTTCCCGGCGGACGGCGACGCTCGCGTCTCCGAAATCCGCTCCGAAGAGATCGACGAACTTCAAACCATTCGTGACTTTGAAAACTTCCTGCGGGAGGCAGGCGGGTTCTCTAAGTCGACCGCGACGTCCATCGTCGCAAAAGCCAAGAAGCTTTTCGCTTCTCAGAGGGAGTCTGAGGAAGAGGAAAAGATGGCAACTCAACTGCTCGAGCGAGTCAAGAAGCTTGAGCTTTCTCTCTCCTAAATGAAAGGTGAAACTATGGCTGATGAAATTAAGCAAGTGATGGAAGCCCTCGACCGTGTCGAAGGCAAGATGGACGAGACCAGCAAGTCGAACGCTGCTGAGCTGAAGCGCCTCGGTGAAGAGCAGACGAAGCTTTCTCGTCAGCTGATGGAACTTCAGCAGAAGGGTGTGGCTGCCAAGCAGGAAGCCGAAGTTAAGACGGCTGGCGACAACGTCGTCGATGCCGACGGCTTCAAGGCCTTCCGCGACGGCTCTGCCCAGAAGGCTCGTGTCGAACTCGTTGAAACGTTTGACAAGAAGGAAGCGGTCAATCCGATCACGACGCCGACCGGTGGCATCGTTCAGGCGTACCGTCGTCCGGGCATCCTCGCTGGTGCTTTCCGTCCGCTCACGATTGAAGGTCTCTTCCCGACGCTCCCGATTACCACGAACGCTTTTGAATACGTCCAGGAAAAGGAAGCCGAGAACGTCAACGGCGCGGCATTCGTTGCTGAAGGCGCTCAGAAGCCGTTTGGTTCTACCGCCGTCGAGACCAAGACGGGCACGATCAAGACGATCGCTCACCTTGCTCGCGTGTCCAAGCAGCTGATGGCCGATGCTCCGGCTCTTGTCGCTTACATCAATCAGCGTCTTGTGTACGGCATCGATCTTGTCGTCGAAGATCAGCTCGTCACCGGCAACGGCACGGGCCAGAATCTCTCCGGCATCCTTACCGCCGGCAACTTCACCGATCACGGCATCACGAAGCTTGCTCAGCTCCCGAAGAACCCGACGTCCTTTGACCTCATCCTCATGGCCAAGTCCAAGGTCGAACAGGCTTTCTTCCGTCCGAACGTGATTCTTCTGAATCCGGCTGACTGGACGAACATGCAGATGGAAAAGAATGCCTCTGGTGACTACTACCTCGGTCATCCGGCTTCTGTCGCTCCGAAGTATCTCTGGGGCCTTCCGGTCTGGACGACGCCAGCCATTACCGCTGGCAAGTTCCTCGTCGGCGACTTTACGCAGGCCGCTACGCTTTGGAACCGTCAGGGCATGACCGTCGAACTGTTCGAACAGGACAGCGACAACGTTCAGAAGAACTTGGTCACGATCCGTGCTGAACGCCGTCTCGGCTTCGGCGTCGAACGTACCAAGGCCCTCGTCGGCGGCTCTCTCACGCTCCCGACGGCCTAAGTAAGGAGGCGTCATGATTGACACGTCTACGGCGAAGTCAGCTGTGACGCTCGAGGACGCAAAGCTTCATCTCCGCGTCGATCACTCCGCTGACGATGCGCTGATCGAGGCTTTGTGTCTCTCCGCTACCCAGATGGCTGAGCACGAGCTACAGCGCGGCTTGATCTCGCGAGAAGGGACGGTCGGTTATGGCGCTGAACCTTCCGACGTTCCCGCCGCGATCAGGCAATGGATTCTGATTCAGGTCGCTCATTACTACGAGCATCGTGAAGCCACGGTTGAAGGTGCCGTAACGCCTTTGCCGAAACTTCATGCATTGCTTGATCCTTTTAGGACTTGGAAATGAAGCGGCCAGAGATTGGAAAGATGAATAGGCGCGTCACGATCTCTGTCGTCTCTCACGTTCCCGACGCTTCCGCCGGCTTCACTGCTCAGGTGGAAAAGAAGGTAACGGTTTGGGGACAACTCGAGGTTGTCGGAGCGGGCATCTACTTCGGTACGAAGCAGGTCGAAAGCACTGTGACGCATCGCGTGACGGTGCGACGAATTGCAGGCAAGACACGGCCGCAGGATCTGATGACCGCCAGCACACTGACGATTGATGGGGTTTCATACCTCATCAGGCGCGTGGCTGATCTTGGCGGAGTCGACCGCTTCACCGTGATCGATTGCGAAGAAAAGGGGGTATCTGATCATGCTGGTCGGCGTATCGGTGGATCCTGGCTTTAAGCGCGTAGATTACGACAAGTCTTCTGTCAGAAAGTCCTTGAGAGCTTCTGCAAGCGGATTAATCAAACTTACTCGAAAGATGATTTCGAGAAAAGCTGTCTCAAAACCTGGCGAATTTCCCGGGATGAAGACTGGACGAATGAAAGCGGATGTTACTTCGAAGGTTTCAAAGTCGGGGTACTCAGTCGCGGTCTTTCCAGGTATGGGAAAAAAGAAAAAGGCTTTGCCTATTTACTATCCTGCGTTCGTCATTTATGGGCATCGTGCTCCGCACTCTGAAACTACTCAGGAAGCAAGGTCGCACAAAGCTCGGTCTGGCAAGAAGGTTGCCGCGCCTCGCAAAAACTTCGTTGTTGAGGCGGCGAAAAAGTACGAAAAGACATTTCAGTCTGAGATGTTTGACGCTCTTGGAGAAGCAATCAAATGAATCTGACTCCAATCATCAATGCACTTCGCAAACGATGCCCGACTTTCGAGCGTCGGTTCGCGGGCGCGGCAGAGTGGGCGGGGCTGACGATAGAGCACGCACCGGCTATGCCTGCTGCCTACGTCGTGCCGCTTCGTGAAGATGCCTCAGAGAACGAAAGCCAGAACTGCTACTACCAAACGATCACAAATACTTTTGGCGTGATCGTGTTGGTGAGCAATGCGGCTGACGTTCGCGGTCAAGGCGCGACTGCGACGCTTGATTCCCTCAAGCCTGAGTTGTTCCGCGCATTGCTCTCGTGGCATCAGGAGCCGAAGGACGAGTATTCGGAAATTGTCTATGAGGGCGGTTCGCTTCTCTATATGGATGACGCGAGACTCGCCTATCAGCTTGAGTTCTCTTTTGAGACGTATCTCGATTTGTCGGACACGTATCAGCAGGTAGAACTTGACGGCCTTCCGGAGTTTGAAGGCATGGACGTCGACGTCGATCAAATTGAACCCTCCGCCACTGGTAGACCTGACGGTCGCCCAGAGGCTCACTTTAAGGTGGAATTCAAATGAGCGTGAGCTTTAACACAATCCCCAGCGGCATTCGAGTGCCGCTTTTTTATGCCGAGATGGACAACTCTGCGGCGGCGACGCCGACGAGTCAGACGGCTTCCTTGCTCATCGGTCAAATGGGTGAAGGCAAGGCCGAGGCTGGCAAGCCCGTCTATGTCTCGACTGCCGCAATGGCAAAAGAACTCTTCGGCCGCGGCTCGATGATTGCCCGCATGGTTGAAGCCTATCGATCCGTCGACAGCTTCGGTCAGCTTGTCGTGATTCCCGTTGCCGACAGCACGGGTACGGCCGCGACTGGCAAGATTACCTGCACCGGCACGGCTGCTGAAGCAGGCACGATCAGCCTGTATGTCGGCTCCGACCGTGTTCAGGTGTCGGTCACGAACAAGATGACCGCTGAGGCCGCCGCCAAGGCGATTGCCGACGCGATTACTCTCAACAAAGACCTCCCGATCACGGCTCAGGCCGCGTCTGGCGTTGTAACTGTTACGGCGAAGAACAAGGGTACTGTCGGCAATGACATTCAGCTTGCCGTCAACCTTCGCGGTGCTATCAACGGTGAAACGACTGTCACGGGCCTCGGTGTTGAGATCACGGCCATGTCGAAGGGTGCGACTGATCCCGATCTGTCCGCCGCTCTCGATGCTATGGGCGATGAACAGTACGACTTCATCGGATGCCCGTACTGCGACGCCGATACTCTCGACAAGCTTTCCGAAAAGCTGAACGATACGTCCGGCCGCTGGTCTCCGTTCCAGATGATATTCGGCCACGTCTACACGGCAAAGCGCGGCGATGTGAATGCACTCGTCGCTTTCGGCAAGACGCGAAACAATCAGCACGAGTCTGTGATCGGCATTGAACCGAGCCTTCCGACGCACTCTGCTGAAGTGCTCGCGGCTTATCTCGGCCGCACGGCAGTGTTTATCTCTGCTGATCCCGCACGTCCGACGCAGACTGGCGTTCTGACTGGCGTGATGGCTTCGCCCGAAGGCAGCCGATTCGTCCAGACGGATCGACAGACGCTTCTTGAGAACGGCATTGCCACGCTCTACACGGTGTCCGGCACTGTCATGATCGAGCGTGCAATCACGACGTATCAGAAGAACGCCTTTGGTGACGCTGACGCTTCGTACCTCGATAGCGAAACGCTTCACACGTCGGCTTATGTCATTCGTCAGATGAAGTCGATCATCACGACGAAGTACGCTCGACACAAGCTTGCGTCCGACGGCACTCGCTTCGGCGCAGGTCAGGCGATCGTTACTCCGTCTGTGATTCGCGGCGAGCTGATCGCTCTCTACCGTCGCCTTGAACTTGAAGGCATCGTTGAGAACGCGGACCTCTTCAAGAAGTATCTGATCGTTGAGCGTAATGCCAGCAATCCGAATCGTCTTGATGTGCTGTTCCCGCCTGACTACGTGAACCAACTCCGCATCTTCGCAGTCCTTAATCAGTTCCGTCTCCAGTACGGTGAGGAGTAAAGAATGGGCAAGAAACTTGCAGGTACCTGTTTTGTAAAGGTCAACGGCCAGCAACTCGAATTGCAGGGGAATATCGAATTCCCGCTGACGTCCGTTCAGCGTGAGACGATGCTTTCGACGACTGGCGTTGTCGGTTACAAGGAAACAGTTGTCGCTCCGTATGTCAGCGGCGACTTCATTGTTCCGGCTGGCTTCCCGATCGAAGACATCAAGGAAAACACGGCACAGACGATTACTGTTGAATGCGCCAATGGCATGGTCTACACCTTGTCCGACGCGTACGTCACCGACGTGATCGCCTACAAGCCTGTTGACGGCACTCTCACGATCAAGTGGGAAGGCACCAATGGAGAACTTGGCTGATGGAAACTTTCACCCTTTCTCAGCCGATCCAGCACGGATCGGAGCAACTCTTTGAGCTGACGCTTCGTGAACCCACGGCCAAGGACGTAAATGACCTAGGCCTTCCGTTCAAGCTTGATGCGTCTCTCATCTCAGAACCTGTGCCGGCCGTCTGTGCCAAGTACATCTCTCGACTCGCAAGCATTCCGCCGTGTGTTGTCGAGAAGATTGCGCTGAGCGATTACACGATGCTTCTGTATCGCGTCGTCGCTTTTTTTACGCCTTCCCACGAGCCTCAGCAAAAGAGCTAATCGACCTGGCTTTCGAGGCCGCCTATTGGTGGCGGATTCTGCCGGGGGACGCGCTAGAGCTTCCGCTTTCACAGCTGAGGCTCTACGCCGATCAGTGGAATCGCATTCAGGAGAAACTTAATGGCGAATAAGGATTTCAGGCTGACCGCTATTTTGGCGGTGCGCGATACGATGTCGCCCGTCTTGGCCGTCGCCTCTCAGAAGTGGGAGGGTTTCAAGACGGCGGTCAACTCGACTGAATTCGATGACCTCAACCGAAAGCTCAAGCTTGCTCAGCGATCGGTCAAGGACTTTGCGAGCGAGGCGCAGGGCGTTGCTCAGTCGGTAGGCGCGCCGTTTGCGGCCGTAGCCGGAGCAGTAGGCTTCAGCCTTCAGTCTGCGGTGACGGGGTTCGCTCAGGCTGGCGACAGCCTCGACAAGATGTCCGCGCGCCTCGGCATCTCAGCCGTGAAGCTTCAGGAGTGGAGCTTCGCCGCAACGCATGCAGGCGCAGCCCCAGAGGATCTGGAGGATGCGCTGAAGGATATGTCTGAGAAGATCGCAGAGGTGGCCGGAGGCGATACCGGCGATGCCGCGCAGCTCTTCTCGGCCCTGGGGATCTCCGTGAAGGACGCTTCCGGCAAGATTCGACCCGCTTCCGATATCTTTGAGGAGGTGGCGGATGCGATCCAACGCAACGAGGATCCCGCCCTTCGTACAAAGATGGCCATGGTTCTTATGGGCGACAGCGGGCGCAAGCTGATCCCCATGCTCTCGGGCGGCGCGCAGGGGCTTGACGACATGGCCAAGCAGGCGCGCGACCTTGGTCTGGTCATGAATGAGGATGCTGTCGCGGCCGCGGCCCAGATGACGGACCACATGGATGACATGAAGGCCAGCGTCACGGCGGTCGGTCATGAGATCGGCTACCGCTTGTCCCCTATTGTCATCAGCATGTCGGACCGCTTCCGCGATCTCGCGGCGGCGAATAAAGGCGCTTTGGGCGAGAAGTTTGAGCGCGTTGCTCGATCTTTTGCAGACTCGATCAGCAAAATCGACTTCGAAGGAATTGCCTCTGCGATTCTGACGATCGCCGATTATGGCGTTCGGGCGTTCAACGCAATCGGCGGCTTCAATACGGTCCTTTACGGCATGGGCGCACTCATTGCCGGCAAGAGCGTGATGGCCGTCGTCTCTCTCGGCTCAAGTCTTATTGGACTCGTCCAGTCATTCGGTGCGGTCGCAACGGCCGCGAAGGCTTTTGCCGCGGTGGCGTCTACCTCGCTCGGCCCGATTGGGTTGATACTGGGCGCGTTGTCTTTGGCTGCGGGCTTTGTCATCGCCAATTGGGATGAGATCGGTCCCGCGGTTAAAGAAACGATTGGCTCGGTCGTCGACTTCGCAGTTGGCGCTTTTGAAACCTGTTATGAGAAGTTCAGCGCGGTCGGAAAAGCAATCGTGACCGTTGCGACGGGCTTTTTCAAGGGCGATTTCAAGACGCTGTTCAGCGGCTTCGACGACTTGATAGTTGCGTCGTTCAACCTTCTTCCCGACTCGTGGGCGAAGGCCGCGACAAACTGGTATGAGAGCGTCAAATCTTCGGTGCTGAAGATCGGTGAGTACATCAAGGGCTTTTTCACGAGCTTTGACTTCTCGAACCTAATCCCCGATTGGGCAAAGAAGATGCTCGGCATTGGAGGCTCTACCGCTCATGCTCAGGACAAGAATGAAGATCGACCTGAAGAGACCGTGCGCACGCGCATAGGCTTCGGCGAAGATCAACGTGCTGAGCTTGCGCCTGCTGCCTTCCAGCCAGAAAGCCGCGTGCGAATGAGCGGTCAGATGCTCGTGCGCGTAGCGGCCTCGCCCGGCACGACGGCACAGCTTGCCGACATGTCCAGTGACGGCATGAAACTGACTGGCAGTGTCGGCTACTCTGACCGATATGCAATGGAGGATAGCTTCTGATGGCTGAAGAAAAAAAGCTTTATGAGGCTTCATTCCGCGGCGTTCCCTTTCACGTCACGAAAGTAGACCTGAAGGTCGGACGCCGCACAGTCGTTCATGAATACCCTCAGCGCGATAAGCCGTATGTGGAAGATATCGGGCGTGCGACGCGAAGGCTTTCTTTTACCGCCTTCGTGGTCGGCGACGATTACATCCAGCAAGCAGAAAAGCTGATCGGTGCGATCGAGACCGAAGGACCTGGGACGCTCATTCACCCGCATCTTGGCGAGATGAAGTGTTGTCTCGAGCAGGCGTCGACGATTACCTTCACGGACTCGTCCAGAACGGCAAGCGTTGTCTTAACCGCGGTTGAATCCGGCGAACTCGAGTTTCCGAAGTCAGGTACCGATGCGGTCAGCAAGGTGCTTGAGTCCGCCGACGCTCTTGAGAAATCTGCAATTCAGCAGTTCTGCGACAGCCTTGATTTGTCGTTGGTTGGCGAGTGGGTTGACGCGGCCCTGTCGGGCGACTTGCTCGACAAGCTGGGGATCATCAGCAATGCGGACATCGCAACGATCTTTGACAAGGTTGACGAGATCAGCACTCTGGCCTCGAAGGGCTTGAGCCTGATCAGCGGCGGTCCGAAGGTTTTTGCGACGCGACTTGTTGGTGCTCTCGGCCTTTCTCGCTTTGCATCGTCAGCTCGTGCATGGTCTCGTGTTGCGAAGCAACTCAAGAACCTGACGAAGCATGACAAGCTGCGGGAAGGGACGAAGGCGCTTGCGCGAGCGAAGGCCGACAGCACTGCGTTGTCAGGCACTCAGCGCGCAGTGCTCCAGAACCGAGCGGCCGTTGAGACGCTGATTCGTCAGACGCTTATCGCTCAGATGGTTGGCGTGAGTGCCGTTGTCGGGACCAAAACCGATCAGGCGATGGCCGTTGAAGATGACGTGCAAACGTCCGAATCGCTCAAGGCCACGGTCTCGAAGTCGTACGACGACATCGTACAGCTGAGACAGGATTTGCTCGAGACGCTCGATGAAGAGCTGTTGATGACAACCTCAGACGATTCGTATCTTGAACTTGAGAAAGCAAGAGTTGCGGTCTTTGAGGCATTGACCGATCGAGCGGATGACAGCAGTCGTCTCGCTGTTGTCGTGCCTGGTGACGTGCTTCCTGCGCTTGTTCATGCGTATGACTATCACGATGACGCATCCCGCGATCAGGAAATCGCGATCAGAAACGGTGTCGAGCATGAAGGCTTTTGCCCTGCTGATGCTTTGAGAGTTATGGAAGATGAATGACCGCGTTGAAATTCGCGTAGGCGGCAAAACCTACGGCGGCTGGAAATCGGTCGTCATCGAAATCGGCATGGATCAGCTCACCAGAGGCTTCAAGCTTTCGGTGACTGATACGTTCCCCGGTAATACGGACTTTCATCGCCTTCGTAACGGGGATCAGGTTCAGCTTTTCATCGGCGACGACTTGATTTGCACCGGCTACATTGACCATGTGAATGTGTCGTACAACGGCACGTCGATCACAGTCACTGTCGACGGGAAGTCGAAAACGGTTGATCTGGTTGACTGCTGTCCCGTTGCAAAGTACGGCGCGATCGCATCGAAAAGCGATAATGCTTGGACCGGCGTCGTGGTCGGCAAAGATGGAAAGAAGCACGAGATTCCCGCCGCGAGCGTTCAAACGACTTCGTGGAAGAACATCAAGACTTCTGAGATCATTGCCTCTTTGGCCGCGCCTTACGGCATTGCCGTTCACGCCACGGCCGAGATCGGCGAAAAGCTGACTGATCACACGGTTGTCCCGGGCGAGAAGGTCGAGGAGTCGATCAATCGGCTGATCACCAAAGACAACTTGGTTGTTATGGATGACGAAGCTGGCGATCTTGTCATCGTTGAGCCGGGTGAAGCAGGTGAATGCGCCGATGCTCTTGAGCTAGGAAAGAACATTCTTTCTGGTGGTGCCAACTTTGACGCGTCCAAACTTTACAGCCGATACGTTGTTCTCGGTCAGCATGCGGGAACCGATACTGACTTCGGCCGCGCGGCCTCGGAAGACCGAGGCATGTCGGACTCCCAGCTTGTGACTCGTCCTAGGCTTCTGGTCCTTAAGGACAAGGGGCAGAGTTCGAAGATGACTTGTGGGAAACGAGCTGACTTTGAAAAGCGTTACCGTGAGGCGCAGTACAGGGCGGCAACATACACGGTTCACGGCTGGCGACAGAGTGATGGAAGCTTGTGGAAGGTCAATTCACTTGTTAGTGTCTCGGATACACTGTTGTCGAATGATGGAAAGTTACTGGTGACTTCCTTGTCTTTCACTTTGTCGGCGCAGGGAATGTTAACGACCTTAAAGTTGGTTCCGCCTGACGGGTACCAGCGAGAAGGCGCAGCTAAGTCGACGGAGAAGTCTTCGGATAACCCCTGGAAGGGAGTCGTTAAGTCAATAACCCCTGCCTAAAGGCAGAGGCTTGAAAGAGCCTTTATTGACTAGCCTCAGCGCCCCTCTTTCGAGAGGCGCTACGTTGGTTGGGAATGTATAGGCACCGTGGGATGTACATCCTAGTTCCACGCTCTGCGGCCTGTGATTAAAAGCTCTGAGAGGTAGGAGCGGTGTTGCAGGCACCAAACCCCTTCCAACATTGGCGAAGGATGTCAACCGGCCTTCGGGCCGTGTCAGCGGAACCTGCGGGTATCCGCCAAACGCTTCTCGAAAAGAGAAGCACCTATTTAACCGAACTTAGAAAGGAGGACGGCGCTTCCTCCCCTGTCTGAAGACAGAGGTTTCCGCGCCGAATTTCTATGAAAAGTCTTCTGGTTGTCGGTTTTGCCTTGCTTGCTTTTATGCCCTCGGCTGACGCCAAAATAGTATGTGAACCTGGTTACTCAATGGGTGAGTATCAACCATGTCTTAAGGCTCACTTTGAGCCTGGCGCTCCCGAAGGTCGGCGTCCAGTTGACGAACGTCGCGTCGGTCAAGTCGAAAAGGTTCATAAGAATCTTGATGGGTCCGTCACAGTCTGGCGTCACGGATCTTCAGACACTGAAGAATGGACGCAAGTTGACAAGGACACGTGGGAGCGCAAGCGCTGACCATCAAGCCAACATAATCGAGCGATCGTAGCAATACGGTCGCTTTTCTTTTATGAGCAGACTTTCTGATTTCTTCGCTCGCGGCGTCATGACGCTTGCCGACGGTGCAAAAAAGATGCGCTCGGTGCAGGTAAGGCTTCTGGCCGACGAAGTGCGCGATGACCTCGAGCACGTCGAGCCTTACGGCTTTACGTCGGAGCCGCACCCTGAAGCTGAAGCGTTCGCGCTCTTCTTTGATGGCGATCGATCTCATGGCATCGTTTTCACGATTGCTGATCGACGCTATCGGCTGAAGCCGCTCAAGACTGGCGAGGTGGCGATCTTTGACGATCTCGGCCAGAAGGTCCATCTCACGCGAGACGGCCTCGAGGTCTACACGCCCGGTTGGCTGCATGCCAGGGTCGACAAGGACGCAGAGATTACCGTCGGCGGCAATGTCACCGAAAGCGTAGGAGGTGACGTTTCTGCGACTGTTACCGGCAACGTCACAGTCAAGGCCTCGGCCGTTACGATCGACTCTGCTTCGCTTCACGTCACTGGCGCGACAACGATTGACAAGAGCCTGACTGTTCTCGGCGGCCTCGCTGTGAGCGGCGGCTCTGGCGCAAGCGTCACAGGCTCCCTCACGACAACGGGCGACGTTACCGCAGGCGGCATCTCGCTCATGTCTCATGTGCACACTGAGCAAGGCGACGGCGCAAACACTTCCGCTCCAAAGTGAGGTGAACGATGGAATTACGTGTGAACGGTCAAGAAACCGACATCACGACTTTTCAGGCTGATGAGCTGGCGCAAGCTGTGTTGATCAGCCTTTTTTCATGTCGCAAATCTGAAGAGGATGACGGCATCAAGGCACCGAATCGGCAGGGCTGGTGGGGAGATACCTATGCAACTGTTGCGGGTGATCGAATCGGCTCGAGGCTATGGCTTCTTCAGCGAGAAAAGATTCTTCCGCTGACGCTTCAGCGGGCTGAGGCTTATGCGAAAGAGGCGCTTCAATGGATGATCGATGATCGTCTGGTTGAGCGCATTACCGTGAATGCCGTTCGGGGTGCAGAGGCCTGTCAGGTCGATCTGCGCGTAGTGCTTTTCAAGCGTCAAAGCGAAAGGGCTTTTGACGCGGTTTTCAAGGACGTTTTGAATGGCATTTGAGAGACCAACAATTCAGGACCTTATTTCGCGTGTCCAGTCGGATGCCGAGAGTCGCCTCGGCAAAAAGTCGATGCGCTGGACGCTCGTGCCTGTGCTGAGCCGAGTAATCGCAGGCGTATCGCATACGCTCCACGGCCACATCAACTTTGTCTTGCGACAGATTTTCAGCTCCACGGCCGAAGGCGCATACCTTGAGCGTCGGGCGTCGGAGTATGCGATTTATCGCAAGGCGGCGTCCTATGCGACTGGCACTGTGACATTCGTCGGAACGGGAACTGTGCCTGAAGGTACTCAGCTTCAAACGGCTGACGGAGTCGTTTACGTGACGACGGCCGACAGCGCAGGCGGTCAGGCCGCTATCCGCGCGGTAGCCGCGGGGGCATCCGGCAATGCCGCTGACGGCATGATGAAGCGCA
>OBWJ01000395.1_pt1 | contig 32865 bp, 24 predicted proteins | sample 1495181 | NCBI WGS metagenome assembly OBWJ01 (sample SAMEA2580041, study PRJEB22360) | human gut metagenome
CGGCTCAATAGAAAAAGGTGAGAGCTATGCGTATAGTTTTGTCCTTTCCCAAGCAACCCTTGTCCTTTGCTCCCTCCCTACAGGGAGGGTCGGGGTGGGTCTCTTGGTTCTGATGGTGGCGAATAATATGAACAAAACCGCATCCGCCAAAATTCTCCAACCGGAGCGGAAAACCGGTTTTAAACCATCGAAGAAGCCCGTCTGTTTTCCCGTTCCGTCTCTTCGAGTTTGCGAAAGAGCCACAGTTGAAAGCAAGAATGGCCACAGTTGCGACGCAACTGTGGCCATTTTTCAAGCCCGTTCGGGCCTTTTCAAATCCCTTTTCGGGTTGCAATATGTGTCAATGAAATTCAAGTGGTTGACTATCAGCAGCTTGGAAGTGTCGCCAAAATTGCTTGTTTTCAGTGGGATGGTTGCCTATTGCAAATATCGCAAGCACAGAGGCCGAAAACGAACAAATAATTTGACACTTATCTCTCCGGCTTCCCCACCCTCCAAGAGCCCTCCATCTTCTTGATAAGAGGATGGGGAAGCTCTCTTTGTCCTTTGCTCCCTCCCTACAGGGAGGGCCGGGGTGGGTCTCTTGGTTGGATGGTGGGCGGGTCTTTTACTTCACCCTCGTAAAGTGGAGTCTGATGGGGCACGACCTCATCACGGGGTTGTCGCCACTCGCCTTAAACGTGTTGTAGGTGCCGAGCCATGTTTCCCCCCAATCCATCTTGATGGTGTTTTCGGTGGGGGCATAGTCGTTGATGGTCATTTCGAGCAGTTCCTCGCCCGTCTTTGAGTCGGTGATGAGCCGGAATCCCACGCGGGTGGGCTTGACATTGCTGTCGGTGGGCGAGAAAGCCTGATTGATATGGTCGAACTTCAGCATGTTGATGACATAGCGGGGAGGCCGACCTGCGGCCAATTCTTGGAAGAACTCGCGGCTCGTCCCGTCGGCCTTGGCGGCACAGGGGGCGGCGAAATAGTTTTTCAGGTCCCCTTCGAAATGCGGCGTAAAGGCATAGTCGGCACCGGCACTTTGCAGGATGAAGTAGTCGGTGGCCGCGCTCGCCTTGAACAGAATCTCGGTGTTTACCCCACAGTTGTCGCGCAACCACTGATAGTTGGACACGGCCTTGAAGGCCCATGTGCCGCCGAACGCCGCTCCGCCCACTATCTTGATGGAGATGGCCGGGGTGTTGCCGGCTATCAGACCGTTGCTGTCGGCAAGTCTGAGCACGATGTTGTCTTTGCCCGCCTCCAACTTCAAGAACTCCAGAGAGATGGTGCCCACATCTTTCCCGGCCGGGAAGACCGCTTTCCTCTCATCGTTTGCAAACTTAAAGTGTGTGCCCTCAACGGCTGTGCTCTGCGGATCTACGGTGACATCGAGCTTGGTGGTGTCGGCATAGGAGAAACGCTGGCCGAGGTCGGTCTTCAGCTCTACGGGGTAACTTCTCTTGAGCGTGAGCACGTCGGAGGCCGATTCGAAGTTGTAGACATTGGCCCCCACAAGTTCCACTTGGGTGTAGCTCATCAAGCCCAGATGCCCTTGCGAGGGCTCTTGCAGATGCACGAGCATGGTCTTGGTGCGCGCCACCAGTTTGCGGGTCAAGGTGATGGTGGCCACGGTCTGCCCTTTGGCAATGTGGAAGGCGCGGGCCGAGGCGGTGAAATCCACCCCTTCTTCGGCTCCGGTGAAGGTGACGGGCACGTCGACATCCTCCTCTACGGGATGAAGGGCTTTGACGGCCACATCCACGGTGGCACCTTCGGCGTTGGCCAAACTGTATTTATAGGTGGCGACACCTATCGCCACACCTTGGTCCTGCTCTTTGTCGGCGCACGAAAGCATGGCGATCGCGGCCACGAGGAGAAGCAGCAGGGATGTTATCTTTTTCATGTGATGATGCGTATTTTAGTTAATGAGTATTTAATTTTAGGAGTTAAAGGCGTTAAGGGAGTTAGCACTCGCTCCGCTCGTTAGGAGAAGTTCCTTGAGCGTAAGCGAAGAAAGACATCGGCTTTATTGCTTGAATTACTTGGAAAATAGGAGGAGTAGAGCTGTTGTCTTAACTCCCTTAACTCCCTTTAACTCCTTGACTCCCTTTCATTCCTACCGAATCGGCGAAACTTCACTTGATCCCTTTCTCGTATTCAGCTTTCACACTGTCTACCTCCTTCTGCTCTGCGGCATTGAGAACGGTGGGGTCGGGCTGTTTATACTCTTTGTTTGCCTTGTTGTTGGTCTCTTCAATGGGTGGCAGTTCGTTGGCCTTGCCGCACGAAACGGCCGTGAGGGTGAAGAGCAGAAGCGCAGCCGCAGCAAGCGCGAGATATTGTTTTGTGTGCATTGTCGTTGGTTTTTATCAGTTGGACAACAGTTCGGTGTAGCCCGCATTTTGAATGATGGCGGGGTTGATTCTTATCTCCGACTCGGGTATGGGGAAGGTGTACATGTAGCGAAGGGTGTTGTAGCGCAGTCCGTTATACGCCGTCCAGAACTCCGGAGTGCCGTTTCTCTTGAGTTCAAACATGCGGTCGCCCTCCAGGAAGAGTTCCTTCCGGCGCTCGTTGAGGATGGCCCCCATGAGTTTGGTGAGGGTTTTCCCCTCGGCGTCTACCTTGATTCTCTCGTCGGGATTGGCCTCGGGGAGCGTCAGCAAGGTGTAGGGCGTTGCCCCCGTTATGCGTGCTGCGCGCAACTCGTTGAGGGCTTTGAGTGCGGCATCGGTCTGGCCCAGATGCGCCAACGCCTCGGCCTCGATGAGTTTCAGCTCGGCCCCACGAATGCCGCAGAAGAAGGGTTTGACGGCTTTCCGCTCCTTGTCGAGACACAAAGCATACCGGATGTCGGTGGCCGCCTCGCCGTTTTGGAAACAGTTGATGAAGCGTTTGCTCACCGGACGGTATTGCAGCGTGCGCGAGGCGAGGGACTCTTCGGAGTCGTTAGAGCCTGTGGATCGCCCGTAGGCCGTGAGAATGTGGTTATACTTCTTGGCCAGCGGATGCGCTATCATCTCTTTGTAGTCATCGCCCGACAGCAAAGGATATCGGGCCTGCAGCTCCCGGGCCGCATCAAGAGCCTTCTGCCACTGCTCCGTCCAAAAGTAAAGGCGCGCCAAATAGGCCTTCACCACATCGGCGGTGAAGAGGTATAGCGCGTCGGTGTTTTGGAAAGAGACGGCACGGTTGAGGTCTTCCTCGATGCGGCTGACGGTTTGTTGCATCGAACTGCGTATCGGCCGGGCGGTCATGTCAAAGGAAGTGACCAACGGAACGCCTGCCTGCGCCTCGAAATGGCCTTGCTGCGGCGCTTCGCAATAAAGGCGGAGAAGCTGATAGTAGGCCACTCCGCGGAGGGCATAGGCGGTGGAGAGCGTGCGTGTGGACAGGTCGGTGCCGTCAGGCTGTATTTCGCCGATGACGATGTTGCAGTCTTTGATGACGCGGTAGAGATTGATGTAGGGCTCGTAGGCACTGCCATTGAGCAGCGACCCGATGTAGACGGGCAGCGTGCGGCCCGCCTGTTGGGTGAGCACGGCTTCGAAATCGTCGCCTGCCCCCACATCGTAACGGGTGATGCGGGTGGCGTTGTCGATCAGGAAAGTCGCGCCTTCGTCCACATTGTTCAGATGGGTGTGAATGAGCGCCGAAAACTCTTCGGGCGTCTTGGGTATGGTTCTGCCATACGGTTTCACGTCTAGGTAGCTGTCGCAGGATGCCGATAACATCACTACGGCAATGAGCGTGCATATTGATTTATTCATGATTGTCTTCTCATTAAAGTCCGATGGATAGTCCGAAAGTGAATGTCCGCGCCAAGGGATATACGGCTCCGGGGGTTTCGGGGTCGATGCCTGAGTAGTTGGTGAGGGTGAACAGGTTGTTCACCGTCAAGGAGAGGGCCAGCGAGCGCAGGCCGACACACTTGATGAGCTTCTCGCGGAAGGCGTAGCTTGCCGAGACGGTGTTGAGCTTGAAGTAGGACACATTCTCCAGCATCGCCGAATTGTTGATTTGCGAACTTGCCGGAACGTAATTCTGCAAGCCGAGGTTGGCGCCGTAAGCGTCGAGGATGCGCGGATTGGCATCTGTGCGCGGATTGGAAGGAGTCCAACGGTTGACAACGCCCCGGCGCACGTTGAGATGGTGCGCATAGAGGTCGTTGAGATGCGAAGGAACGGTTTCGAGCTTCTGGCCGGAGATGTCGCTGTAACTTGTATAGGGGGTTATGTCGTTCAGAATCTTTCCTCCCAAAGAGAAAGAGCCGCCAAGATTGAGCGAGAAGTCTTTGTAGGAGACATTGATGGAGTAACCTCCGGTGGTGGGAGCATTGGATGTTCCGAGATAATAGAGATAGTTATTGGCATTGCGGTAGTCGTTCACGGTGTTGAAAACGGCATCGGGCCGCCTTTGGAAGGTGTAGAGGCCGGTCTGCTCGTCGATGCCCGTGATGCGCCCTCCAAAGATGCTTCCCAGCGGATAGCCTTGATACTGGCCGTTGGCGAGCCCCGAGGTGGGCGGGGTGTATTTCACCAGTTTGTTCCTGTTATAAGAGATGTTGGTGCTCAAAGAGGCACTCCAGTCTTTCGTCTTGAGGACTTTGGCCGACAGAGAGAACTCCATTCCCATGTTTTCAAGGGTGGAAGTGTTGAACACCTGATCGCTGAAACCGGTGGTGTAGGGCACTCTCACGCTCGAAACGGCATCGTAGGTGCGGCGCGAGTAGAACTCTGCACCCAGCCGCAGACGCTCGTTGAACATGCCAAGGTCGAGAGACAGCTTCATGTCTCTTGTCTTCTCCCAGCGCAAAAGGGGATTGGGCGCATTCTTGATCCACCCCATCCGGTAGTAGTCGTCATCACTTTGGCGGAATCTGGAGTAGTAATCCATCACCAACTGGGGATAGACGGTCTTGTTGATGTTGCCCGTGTAGCCCATGGCCGTGCGTATGGAAAGACTGCTGATGACGGGCTTGAGGGGCTTCATAAACTCCTCTTGGTCCACATTCCACGACAAACCGAGCGAGCCGGTGGGGTTGAATTGCTCCTTGCTGCCAAAGTTGTTCGAGCCGTCAGTCCGGGCCGTGAAGCTCGCCACATACCTGTTGTTGAGCACATAGTCGAGCGACAGGTAGAACGAGGCAAAGCGGTCTTCGCTGATATTCTGCCCCGAGAGGGCGTCGATAATCGCCGCATAGCGTTTCAAGTCGGCCTCCGTCACCTTCGTTCCGGCAGGAAACGTGGGCATGGAGGTGTTTCCTGACACCCTGTCGTAGCCGTATCGCTTCGCGAAAATGCCCTTTGCGTATTGCCCTCTTATCTCCGTTCCGAGCAGGGCACTCAGGTAGTGCCGCTTGTGGAAGGTGTGGAAGAAGTTCAGTTGTCCGCGAAGATTGTAATTGTAGTTGTAGGTGGACGATTGGAAGATGGAACTGTAAGTGCGCTTGGAGACCGTGCTGCTCCCCTCAAAGGGCCGGTCTATCCACGCCGCATAGGTGTCTTTGTCGTTGATATTCTCATCATTGCTATTGGTGTAGCCGTATGACGCCAGCCCCTCGAAGGTGAGATTGTCCAACAACTTGACCGACAGATTGAGGATGGAGGTCACATTCAGATTCTTTGCCACATTGCTCGTATGGTCCAACTCACGCATGATGTTGTAGCCATTGCCCGGCATTTGGGTGGTCGGAGCGCCGTTGATGTCTTGTATGGCCTTGAAGGTGTTGTCCGGAGCGTAAGACCCGTCTGCGTTATAGGGCTTCTCGTAGGGATTTGCAAAGTAGGCATACTTGAACGGATTGTCCCCCAATGCAGAGCCATTGGATTTCTGCCACGACACGTCCACCGAGACACCGAGTTTTATTCGCTCATTGGCCGTGATGTCGAGCTTCGAGTTCAGGTTGTAGCGGTCATAGCTTGTGCGCTTCACCAAGCCCAGATTGTTTTCATAGCCCATAGAGACATAGTAGGTGCTGCGCTTTCCGCCGCCCGAGAGAGACAGATAATGACTGTGCGAAAACGAGTTTCTGAACAGCTGCTTGAACCAATCGGTGTTGGTCTCGCCCAGCTTTGCGATTTCGGCATCCTGCTGTTCGCGTGTCATTCCCGCATACCGGCCATAGCCTGAGCGTATCATGCCCACGGCTCCAATCACGGGATAGGTCTCCCCCTTGGCGAATTTAGCCTGCGAGAACTCGTCCCACAGCTCTTGTTCCCACGCCAGTTTTTCTTTTGAAGTCATGAGGTCGGCACTGCGGGGAGGACTCGTCGTCAACGAGAGGTTGGTGGAATAATTCACCTGCATCTTGCCTTCCGTGCCGCGCTTGGTCGTCACCACAATCACGCCCCCGGCCGCCCGGGAGCCATAGATGGCCGCCGCCGAAGCGTCTTTGAGCACCGTCACGCTTTCGATGTCGTTGGGATTGATGCCCGAGATGCCCTTTGAGAAGATGTCGGAGAAGTCCCCCGACCTCACTTGCGAGGTTTCTATCTTCGGAATGTCCCGCTGCAAGGGGACACCGTCCACCACCCACAGCGGGTCGGCGTTGCCCGTGATGGTGTTGGTTCCCCTGATGCGAATCTTCGCAGCCTCCCCCGGCCGGCCCGAGACAGCCTTGATATCCACACCCGCCACTTTGCCTTGCAGCATCATGTCGAGGTTGTCAAGCGGCTTGCCTTTCAGGTCCGACGCGTCGATGGTGGCCACCGAGCCCGTCACTCTGCGCTTTGTGGTGCGCTGATAACCGTTCACAACCACTTGGTCGAGCGTGTTTTCCTCGTCTTGCAGTGTGATTTTGCCACTGATGGGCTTGTTGGCCACCAACACGCGCGATTGCATTCCGAGATAAGAAAGCGTGATCTTATCCCCCCGGTGCACCCAGAACGACACCTTTCCGTCGGCATCGGTAACCACGGCGACGGGCCTTCCCGACACTTTGGCCGTGGAACCGGGCAAGCCGTCACCATTGCTGTCGACAATGGTGATGTCTACCAGCACATCTTCATCGCTTTGTTTGTTTTGCGCTTGTACTGTTGTTACGAGCAAACAAAGCAACATCCAGATAAATAGTGTTGTTTTCTTCATACTCATGGACAGACGTTGTTTTTATTGGTGATGAATTATGTCTATGTCTTCTTTTTGCGGAACCACGAGATGTTCCTTGAAATAGTACCGCACCAGATTCTGGTAGTAATCACTCCACACACTGTGGTCCTTGCCGGGCAGAATCATCATGTCAAAACGCTTGCCGGCCTTGATGAAAGCGTCTGCCATGCGGAGGGTCGAAGCGTAAGGCACGTTGTCATCCACATCGCCCGACACCAGCATCAACCGCCCTTGCAAAGCGCCGGCAAGCTCCATGTTGGTCGGGATGTGGCCCGTCACCCCGTGGAAGACCTCCCCCCACCACTGGATGTAGATGTTGTTGTCGTGATTTCCTGATGCGGCCACCCCCACCTTGTAGAATTGGGGATAGGTGAGCATCGCCGCAACGGTCATGAAGGCTCCGCCCGAATGTCCATAGATGCCCACGCGCGACAGGTCTATAAACGGATATTGCCCGGCCAGTGTCTCCAAGGCATGCTTGTCGTCGGCCAGCGGATAGTCTCTCAGCCGACCGTAACCGTAGGTGTAGAAGTCGCGCCCCCTTAGCGGCGAACTACCCCGGGGGGCAATGCTCACCACGATGAAGCCCATGTTGGCAAGACTCTGGTTGCCGTTGTCGTCCAGAGAGAAGCTGCGCGGCAGCTGGTCGTCCTGCGGACCGGGGTAGACGTTTGAGATGACGGGGTATTTCGCCTTGGGATTCAAGTTGCAGGGCACGTACATCAAACCGTAGAGATCGGTCTTCCCGTCGGCTGCCTTCAGGGAGAGGAGCCGCGGAGGCTGCCATCCGGCCTTGCGGAGGGCGGCATCCGAGCGTCTGGCCACAGCGAACCGGCGTTGCGGCCGCTCCACCGACACCACCTCATATACTGTGGGCAGATCCATGCGGGAATAGCTGTCGAGCGCGAAACGCTTGTCGTCGCACAGTTGCAGTTCGTGGGTGCCGTTGCCGCTGCACAGCTTTTGCTGCTTGCGCCCGTCCAGCCGCACCTTATAATAATAGGTGTAATAGGGGTCGATGCCTGCCTCCTGACCGTAGCCGGCAAATATCATCGTGCCTGCAAGCGTGTCGATGTTCACGATGCTGCCTGCCACGAGCCGATCGCCGCGGGTGATTCGGTTGAGCAGCGTGCCTTTGTTGTCGTATAGGTAGTAGTTTCCCCGCCCCGTGCGTTCCGACCACCAGATGATGTGCCGGCCTTTGTCCACGACATGATAGTTGAAAAGCGTGAGGTTGAGATGGGGCTTGCACACCTCTCGGATAACGGTCCGGACGGTGCCCGTGGGCAGGTCGAGCCGGCAGAGCTCAAGGCTGTCGGCGGCCCGGCTGCGGCTTGTGAAGTAAAGGGCATTGCCCACCGCCCCGAAACTCATGTCGACCACGCCGTCGCGAAAACGACTCACGGGCACGAAGGCACTCCTCCGGGTGTCGGCATCATACCAAAACAGCCTGAATTGCCTCACGTTCGGCTCGTTGGGGAGGGGCATCTTGCGGGTGCGCAACGAGGGGCGGCGCTTGCCGAGGGCGTTGATGAGATACAGGTCGCCCACCTTGCTGTCGTCTGTCACGAGGCAGATGTACACGTGTCCATACCAAAGGCCGGCGGCATTGCCGGCCGACAGCGAGTCGCCTGCCGAGCGACTGCAATAGGAGGCATACTCCTTGCCGTCGTGCGTGAGCCGTGTCACCGCTCCCGAACCATTGTCGCGCACATACAAGTCGTAGCGGCTGCCGAGCATGGTGAAGAGCGAGTCGCGCGTGGAAGACGAGCGTTGGCCTGCGCCCGAAGCAGGAGTCAGAAAACGGGGCGGCACCTTTTCGGCGGTCAAAGCCAGCCGACCGCTTGGGCGGTGATACACAAAATGCTTGCCGCCCTTCGCCCAATACACGCTGCGGGCATCGCCGTTGCGCATACGCAGACTGTAAAGTTTGAGATTGTCTGCCGTTATCGACGTGTCTTTCAGCAAGGTGCGATATTGCCGGACGAAGGCATCGGTGTCTTTGATGAGCCTTTCCCGCTTGCCCGTGGCGGCATTCATGAGATAGACCACGCGACCCGAGGCCTCTTTCACATCGTAGAACAGATAATGGCTGTCGCCCACCCATGCCGGCGACACGGCGTTTTCCTGATACAACGGCTGCAAAGCGCGCTCCGAAGCGTTTTCGACCAACTGCCAGTCTACCGTGGTTTGTGCCGGCGACAGCACGGGAAACGCGCTGCCGAGCAGCAGCAATGCCACGCCCGTGACCGTGCGTTTGCGCTGCCGCAGTCCACAACTGAGATGCAAAAAGAGATGCTGCAAAGATTGAGTCATATTTAGTTTATGTGTTCATTGCCGCCCGCAGGCTCTGCCGATTGGGAGCGGCGGCAAACTGTTTTCCGTCTACCGGCACAACGCACGTGCCGCCCTCACAGCCTTTTCGGCATCCAACAGGCCGTCGGAATCTTTCCGGACGCTCTGCACCAAAATCGCCTTCACCGTCTTGGCACTCAGCTTGGGGAAACAACTGCGCAGCAGTGCCGCCACCGAGGACACGATGGGGGCCGCCACACTGGTGCCTTGCGAAAAGTCGTAGACATCGTCCGGAAGCACCGAAGCGATGTATTCGCCCGGAGCCAGCACGTCTACGGCGTTTCTGCCGTAGTTGGACAACGACGAGAGGTGGCCGGCGAAATCGGATGCCCCCACCCTGATGAAGTTGTCGAAGCGCCGCCCCTGCGCGTCGGTGGCCGTGGGATAATAGGCCACACTGTCTATATCGCGATGGTGGTTGCCCGCCGCCTGCACGATGAGCACATCTTTCCGGGCCGCATAGGCAATGGCCCGGTTCACCATATCCGCCTGCGGCGAGGTGTATTTGCCCAAGCTCATGTTGATGACTTTGGCACCGTTGTCCACCGCATACCTTATCGCCGAGGCCACATCCTTGTCATATTCGTCGCCATCGGGCACACACCTCACTATCATCAGGCGCGCCTCCGGGAAGATGCCCGCATAGGCGCGGTGGGCCGCATCGGGCTTTGCGGCGATGATACCCGCCACAAACGTGCCGTGGTCGCACCCCTCCACCGTGAGCCGGGCGTTGCCGTAAAAGCGGTCGGCGGCATCGCTCATGTCGTCGCCCATGAGCAGTCGCTTGTCGGCATCGTGCTCAATGCCGCGGATGCGCTGCCCCATGAGCCGGAAGGCACTGTGCTGCTGCGCCACAAAGGCCGGCCACGTGGTGCCCTCCTTGGCCTTCATCAGGTCTACGAGCAGTGCTTGGCAGTCGTCGGCCCATGTCGTGGTGGGCGCGGGCACACGGGCCAGCGAGGCGAGCCGCAGCGTGTCTGTATGGACATTGGGGAGCGTCTTCAGTGCCGAGTCCATCCGCTCCATCACCTTCATCTTGGCTTTCGTGGCTTTGTAATACAGCAAATAGCGGTTGATGCCTGCCGCCTTGCGCATCTGCCGATAATAGGCATATTCGGGATTGGCCGCCTCCGCGCTGTCCGACGCGTGTTTGTAGCGCGGATAGAGCCGCTTAAACTCGCGGTACTCCTCGGTGCCGGCACTCGTCATGTCGAACGTTCCGTCGGCCGTTCCCAAGAAGTTCCATCCATGCACGTCACCGGCATAGCCGTTGCCGTCGCAGTCTTTGCGCCCGGGGCGTTCTTTCCTGTTCACCCACAGGGCGTCCTTGAGTGCCACGGTGGCGGTGTCGATGCCCGAATCCAAGATGCCCACAACCACCGTCCGACGGGGTTTGATACCTTGTTTGGCGAGATATTGCAGTGCCGCAGCGATGTTTGCCCCCCGCAAGGTGTCGCCATATTGCTTGTGCCAGCCTGCATATCGCGCATAGGAAGGCGTTTGCGCGCAGAGTTGCAAAGCAACGGCGGCGAAGAGGGAACATAGAATATATTTTCTCATCACAATATTTCTATTTTTATCAAGCGTGTGCAAGCGAGTTTGGTTAATGTATAGTATTCGGAGCAAAAATAAGTAAAAATATGAAGACTGAAACATCGTGAAGACATAAAAAACGTTAAGGAGTGGGAAATAAATCGCTGTCTTGTTATGTCCGGTCTTTTCATCATCTCTGTAAAATGTTCATAAACAAAAGATGGGATGGCTCTCCCCCTTCAAGCCCGCAACGGATGTGAGGGGATAAACGCGAGGCGGCAACGCGCAGAACGGGGGAATGCGGACAGTTGCCGGCCGGCGGAAAACGAGTCCGTGCATGGCCCACGCACCCACAAGCCCGGCGTAGGCTGTCTCTGCAAGCCATCGGATGGTGGCGAATAATATGAACAAAACCGCATCCGCCAAAATCTTCCAACCGGAGCGGAAAACCGCCTTTAGACCGCCGAAGAAGTCCACCGGTTTTCCCCGTTCCGGCCCGCCAAACTTGCAAAAGGGCCACACCGAACTTGAGGAAAAGCACACCGAACTTGCAAAAGAGCCGCCCTTGAACGCCGAAACGGCCACAGTCGCCGTGCGACTGTGGCCGTTTCGCAATCTCATTTGGGCCTTTTCAGGCCTGTTTTCGGACCCATCATCGTGTCAGTAAAATTCAAACGATTGATTGTCAGCGTGTTGGAAACATCGCCAAAAATCGCATATTTGCACCCAAGTGGGCAGACGGTTGCGAATATCGCAAGCACAGAGGGCGAAAACCAATAAATAATTTGACAGGCATTACGGACCCACTCCGGAGACCCACCCCGACCCTCCCTGTAGGGAGGGAGGAAAGGACAAAGGCTGCTTGAGGAAGCCCGAACAAAAAGGCCAAGAGACCCACTTCCACCCTCTCTATAGGAAGATTGGAAAGAGTCTCTTTGTCCTTGCCTCCCTCCCTACAGGGAGGGTCGGGGTGGGTCTCCTGTGGGGCTTCGGGATGGGTCTCCTGTGGTCCGTTTTTTCCGGCCATTCGTTTGGCATATTCCCGGAGAATTTGTATCTTTGTGAACTGTAAAGCCAAGAATATTAGATTTTCGTATCACAAATGTCTACAAAAAGCTACATACAGTCATCCCCAAGAACGGTCTTCACGCTGCCCTCCCTTTTGGTGGGCACCAAGGAAGCGGACTCCACGAAGATGACCAAACGCCTCAACTACTATGTGAGGAACGGGGAGCTCTTGAATCTGCGCAAAGGTCTGTATGCCAAACCGGAATACAACGAACAGGAGATAGCCTGCTCCATGTATGCCCCTTGCTACATTTCGTTGCAGTATGTCCTCCAGAGGGCCGGCGTCATCTTCCAATATGACAGCTGTGTGACCTCAGTAAGCTACCTGAGCAGGGAAATCACGATAGACGGCAAAATCTACAGTTACCGAAAAGTGAAAGAAGCCATCATCGTCAACAGGCAGGGAATCGTAACTGAAGACAATATCAACATTGCCAGTCCCGAACGTGCATTTCTCGACACGGTTTACCTTTATCCTGACTTCTATTTCGACAACACCGGCATTCTCAACAAAGACAAGGTGTTAGAGCTTCTGCCGCTATACATGAACAAGAAAATGGAAAAACGAGTATTGACCACTTTACTATAAGAAGAATATGGATATCAACAAGCACAAGTTCTTAATGCTGAGAATCTTGAAGGATATATTTACAGACACCCGCCTCGCCCCACTTCTGGCGTTCAAGGGTGACACTTCACTGATGTTCTTCTATGGGCTCTCGAGATTCTCAACCTACTTGGATTTCAACCTTCTGGACAGAACCAAGGAGCAGGCTGTCTTTGATAAGGTTGCCGCCATCCTTTCAAAATATGGCACGGTAGCTGATTCCAACATGAAGTTTAACGGCCCGATAGCGGTCTTGGACTATGGCGTGGGAGAACGCAAACTGAAAGTCGAGATTTCCAATAGGGAATACGGCAACCATTATGAGATGAAAAACCTTAGCGGCATAGACATGACCTTGATGCAGAAGCCAGACATGTTTGCCCACAAGCTCTGCGCCCTGCTGGACAGAAAGGGCATCACCGGGCGAGACGTGTATGACTGCTATTTCTTTCTCTCCAATAACACGCCCATCAACCAAGACATCGTGGAATACAGGATGGGGAAACCGCTGGCAGACTATCTGCAAGACTGCATAGAGGCATTGCGGAAATACTCCGACAAGGCCATTATGAGCGACATAGGAGAATTGTTGACGGAAAAGGACAAAGACTTCGTAAGAACGAAGATGCGGACAGAGACCATCAGCTTGTTGGGCTTTTTCAAGGATTATCCACTGATAGCCGAATATCCTGACAGCAAAATGCACGTGGAAGCGGCTGCCGTCTATGAACAAGGGGACGGGAAGTTCGCCGTCCGTGCCACCATAGACTCCAGAGAATATCCGGGAAAAGAAATGGCGGGGAGTGATGCCCAAGCATTCAAAGAACTTGGAAAAGAATCAGAGCAAGAGGCTTTCGGAAAACTGATGGCGAAAAAGTATTTTATCAAAGAATGGAATATGAATAACGGCCATCGGGATAGTGTTAAAAAATAAGCCGGCTCCTAAAAACGGAGTCGGCTTGCCGCACAAACATCATAAGCTGCCTTTTCGCAGATCCAACCGGAGTGAAAGGAACTTCTCCCTTACCCCCTAAAATCAAACCTGCGAAACTTAAATTACAGATAAAATTCGGCCGTGAGCCCGCGATACCACTCGGAGCGGCTGCCGTCGGCCCGGGACATCACGCACTCTTCCTCGGCCAGTGTGTCGGGGCGCAGGCGGGAGAAAGCCACGAGGCTGCGCTTCGGGGGCTTGCGGGGCGTGGTGCGCACGCGGGTGAGGCGGCTGACGAAGAGGCCGGCGATGGAGGCCTCGGCCGTGAAAGCCTCGAAGACCTCGGCGGGCACGATGGCCGAAAACACACCGGAGGGGGCGAGTAGGGCGGCCACGCCGCGGAAGAGGTCGGCAAAAGGCAGCGAGTCGGCATGGCGGGCCACGGAACGGCGGGCGTCGGGATTCTTGAGCGAGTGGAGGAAAAAGGGGGGATTGCACACGATGCTGTCGAAAGAAAGCGGGGGAGAGGCGGCGGCCACAAACCCGGCAAGGGAGGAATGTGCCACCTCGATGCGTGGGCCGAAAGGCGAGTCGGCGGCATTTTCACGGGCCTGAAGGGCGGCATCGCCGTCGATGTCGATGCCCGTCACGTGGGCTTCCGGAAAGCGCTGGGCCATCATGAGGGCAATGAGTCCGGTGCCCGTGCCGATGTCGAGAATGGAACGGCCGCCCGGAGCCCATGCCCCGAGCAGCACGCCATCGGTGCCCACCTTCATGGCGCAGCGGTCGTGGCGCACGCTGAATTGTCTGAATCTGAATCCGTCTGTCATGTGCCTGTCATCGCGGGATAGACGCGTCAACATCTCCACGCATGTAAAGATAACGGTGGAAAAGCGGGATTATTTTAAGGGCAGTTCTAAAATGTTGTGGCTGTAGAGTTGGCAAATCAATATGGGAAAAATGATAATCGCTGACTATCAATGGAAAAATATGTCTTGTTTCTTTTGCTTTTTCCTTGAAATCGTGTATCTTTGCGGTTGATAATTTCTTGATTTCGTGAAATATCGGCAAAGAATATTTCTTGAAATCGTGAAAGAAGCTGATAAAACGGATAGACATATTATGCTAAGAAGAAAGATATACGAACAGCTCCGGAACTGGAAAGCCACCAGTCAGGGCACAAGTGCTTTGATGATAGAAGGTGCGCGCCGAGTGGGAAAAAGCTTCATCGTAGAAGAATTTGCCAAGAGGGAATACGCCTCATATCTGTTCATCAATTTCACCACGGCACCGGAAGCGGTTAAGGATTGGTTCGGACAATACATGGACAACCTTGACCAACTGCTGATGAACTTACAGCTTTACTACAACAAACGGCTGGAATCGAGGCAGTCGCTCATCGTGTTCGATGAGGTACAAGACTGTCCCAAAGCACGAGAGGCCATAAAGTTTCTTGTGGCTGATGGACGGTTCGACTATATAGAGACGGGATCGCTCGTCAGCATCAAGAGCAAAGTCAAGGGCATCAACATCCCGTCGGAAGAGGATGTCATAGAAATGTTCCCGTTGGACTTCGAGGAATTTCTGTGGGCAATGGGTAACGATATGCTCATGGCGCATATCAAGGATTGTTTCATCCGGCAGCAGCCCATAGGACAACAGATGCACCGCAAGGCGATGGATATTTTCCGACTTTACATGGTGGTTGGCGGGATGCCACAGGCCGTGCAAGAATATGTGAACAGCAAAGACTTTGAAAAAGTAGAGGCTGTGAAGCACCGCATCCTGACCCTCTACCGCAACGACATACGTAAGTACGCCGACAAGGAAGAGTTGAAGGTTACTGCCATCTTTGATGAAATACCGGGGCAGCTTCAAAAGCATGAAAAGAAGTTCACGCTGGCCACTCTCGGGAGCGACGCGAGAATGCGCGACTACCAGAATGCTTTCTTGTGGCTGTCTGACGCGAAAATCATCAACTGCGCCTTTAACACGACAGAACCGAGCTTTGGACTGCGACTGAATGATGAGCGATCCACGCTGAAATGCTACATGGCCGACACGGGGCTGCTCATATCACATGCTTTCGACGAGAACGGGAAAGTGCCTATCGAGGTCTATCAGAAGCTCATCTTGGGCAAACTGGAAATCAACGAAGGAATGATTGTGGAGAATATCGTGGCGCAAATGCTTACGGCTTCGGGGCACCGACTGTACTTCTACAGCAACCCTGACCGGGAGAATAAGGATAATAGGATGGAAATAGACTTTCTGATTGCCAAGTCCAAGATTACGGGCAAGCACAACATTTCGCCCATAGAGGTGAAATCGGGCAAGAACTATGCCCTGACATCCTTGAAGAAGTGCATCAAGAAATATCACGACTATCTCTCCACACCCTATGTCACCCACACGCGCGACCTGATGCTGGCCGACGGAATCGTCTACATCCCCCTGTATATGATCCCTTTGCTCTGATAGGATCAAAATGGTCAAGAAAAGACACAGGCACATGACAAACCGAATCTGTCTGTCATGTGCCTGTCATCGCGGGATAGGTGCGTCAACATCTCCACGCATGTAAAGATAACGGCGGAAAAGCGGGATTATTTTAAACATTTTACGTTTTTGTCTCCTTATTTAATTAAAAACTCGGGCCGCCGTGGCTGTATCTCACCGAAAATTAGTAACTTTGCACGCCGATAAAAACAAGAAATCAAGGAAGAGAAAAAATATAAGTGAACATGGATATCAAACTCAATATGAACACAAGAAGCAACACCAGTGTGCAGATGATAGCCGACTTTGACGGCGACGCATCGATGCTCATGGAGGAACAGCCGGCGGGGGACTATCCCATACTCACGACGCGCAACATCGTGATGTTTCCCACGGTGCTCACCCCCATTCTCGTGGGCCGCACGCCGAGCCTCAATCTGCTCAAAAGGCTGGAGAACCATCCGGGAGAGGTGTTCACCGTGTTCAGTCAGAAAGACAGCAACGTGGACGACCCGGGCATGAAAGACCTTTACCCCGTGGGCGTGTTTGCAAGGCTCATCAAGGTGATCGACATGCCCACCCAGCCGGGGGCCACCAGCAAGACGGCCATCATCCAGGGGCTGGGGCGGTGTACGCTCGCCGACCTCAAGAGGAAGCGTCCCTACTACATGGGCACCGTGGAGCCCAGAGACGAGGAGTTTCCCGCCGAGGGCGACAAGGAGTTTGACTCGGTCATCGAACTGCTGCGCTCCACCACCCACGACTATATCGCCAACAACGAAAACATACCCAACGAGTCGGAATATGCCCTGAGCAACATCCAAAACAAGGTGATGCTCGTCAACTACATCTGCGGCAACATGCCCTTCCCGGTGAAAGACAAGTTCAAGTTGCTCAAGCAGGACGCAATTCTCGCGAGGGCCTACGAGACACTGAAGATAGAAAACCGCGAACTGGAGTTCTTCAAGATACAGAACAACATCCGGCAGAAAACCCACTTCGACATCGACGAGCAGCAGAAGGAATACTTCTTGCAGCAGCAGATGAAGAATATCAAGGAAGAGTTGGGAGGAAGTACGGGAAGCCCCGAGCGCGCAGAGCTGACGAAAAAAGCACTCACAAAAAAATGGCCCGAAGCCATTGCGGATACATTCAACAAGGAGATGGACAAGCTCGACACGCTCAATCCGCAGAGTCCGGACTACAGCATACAGCTCAACTATCTCCAGACGATGGTGGCACTGCCGTGGGGGGAATGCTCGAAAGACGACCTCAACCTCACACGGGCTGCCAAAGTGCTCGACCGCGACCACTACGGCATGGAGAAGGTGAAGGAGCGCATCCTCGAATACATCGCCGTGCTCTCGCTGCACGGCGATCTCAAGTCGCCCATCCTCTGCCTCTACGGGCCTCCGGGAGTGGGCAAGACATCGCTGGGCAAGAGCATCGCCTCGGCCTTGAAGCGCAAGTATGTGCGCATGTCGCTGGGAGGAGTACACGATGAAGCCGAGATCCGCGGCCATCGCCGCACCTACGTGGGGGCCATGCCCGGCCGCATCATCAAGAGCATACAGAAGGCGGGGACATCCAATCCGGTGTTCATCCTCGACGAGATAGACAAGGTGACGCAGAGCACCATCAACGGCGATCCGTCGTCGGCCTTGCTCGAAGTGCTCGACCCGGAACAGAACAATGCCTTCCACGACAACTATCTCGATGTAGACTACGACCTGTCGAAGGTGCTCTTCGTGGCCACGGCCAACGACCTCAACACCATTCCCCGGCCGCTGCTCGACCGCATGGAAGTCATCGAGGTGAGCGGATACATCACCGAGGAGAAGACGGAAATAGCGCGGCGCCACCTCGTGCCGCGTGAACTGGATGCCACGGGACTGGACAAGGTGACGCCGAAAATCAAATTCAGCAAACCGGCATTGGAGAAAATCATTGAGCAATACACCCGCGAGAGCGGCGTGAGACAGCTGGAGAAGCAAATCAACAAGGCACTCCGCAAGATAGCCTACCGCAAGGCCATGGACAGCAGTCTGGAGATACCCAACATCACGCCGGCCGAACTGGAAGACCTGTTGGGCAAACCGCCTTTCTACCGCGACATCTATCAGGGCAACGCCTACGCCGGCGTGGTGACCGGACTGGCGTGGACCAGCGTGGGCGGCGAGATACTTTTCATCGAGACTTCGCTCAGCAAAGGGAAGGCCGGCAAGCTCACGCTCACTGGCAACTTGGGAGAGGTGATGAAAGAGAGTGCCGTGATAGCCCTCGAATATGTCAAGGCGCACATAGACAAACTGGGGGTGGATTATCGCATTTTCGATCAGTGGAACATCCACATCCACGTGCCCGAAGGGGCTACGCCGAAAGACGGGCCCTCGGCCGGCATCACCATCGCCACCTCCATCGCCTCGGCACTCACGCAGCGCAAGGTGAGGAAAAACACGGCCATGACCGGCGAAATCACTCTCCGGGGCAAAGTGCTGCCTGTGGGGGGCATCAAAGAGAAAATCCTCGCTGCCAAGCGGGCCGGCATCACAGACATCGTGATGTGCCGGGACAACCGCAAGGACATCGAGGAGATTCCCGAAGAGTATCGCAAGGGAGTGGAATTCCACTATGTGGAGAACGTGCAGGACGTGTGGGACTTCGTGCTCACCGATGAGTTGGTGGACAATCCCGTAGACCTCACCGTGAAGGAGGAAGAAACGAAAGGGGAGAAGGAGGGTGCCAAATGACCTTTGAGCTGCAACACACCGACCCGTCGTCGGATGCCCGCACCGGCATCATCACCACCGACCACGGACCAATCAAGACTCCCATCTTCATGCCCGTGGGCACTTGCGGTTCGGTGAAAGGCGTACATTTCAGCGAACTGCGCGAGCAGGTGAAAGCCCAAATCATCCTCGGCAACACCTATCATCTCTATCTGCGGCCGGGACTTGACGTGCTCCGCAAGGCCGGGGGCCTGCACGGCTTCAACGGCTGGGAGCGCCCCATCCTCACCGACTCGGGCGGATTTCAGGTGTTTTCGCTCACCGGCATCCGCAAACTGCGTGAGGAGGGATGCGAGTTCCGTTCCCACATTGACGGCAGCAAGCACTTCTTTACGCCCGAGAATGTCATGGACACAGAGCGCGTCATCGGAGCCGACATCATGATGGCTTTCGACGAATGCCCTCCGGGACAGAGCGACTACCGCTATGCCAAGGAGAGTCTGGCCCTGACCCAGCGGTGGCTCGACCGGTGCATCAAGCGTTTCAACGAGACCGAACCGCTCTACGGCCATCGCCAGAGTCTGTTCCCCATCGTGCAGGGCTGCACCTACAAGGACCTCCGGCAGGAAGCCGCCAAGTTTGTGGCCGACAAGGGGGCCGACGGCAATGCCATTGGCGGACTGGCCGTGGGTGAGCCCACGGAGGTGATGTATGAGATGATCGAGGTGGTCAACGGGATTCTGCCCAAGGACAAGCCGCGCTACCTCATGGGCGTGGGCACTCCGCAGAACATCCTTGAGGCCATCGAGCGGGGGGTAGACATGTTCGACTGTGTGATGCCCACCCGCAACGGGCGCAACGCCATGATCTTCACCTACGAGGGCACGATGAACATGCGCAACAAGAAGTGGGAGGACGATTTTTCGCCCGTAGACCCCGACGGATGCGACATCGACCGCATCACCACCAAGGCCTACCTCCACCACCTGTTCAAGGCGCAGGAACTCTTGGCCATGCAGATAGCCTCCATCCACAATCTTGCTTTCTATCTGCGACTGGTGGGCGATGCCCGCCGGCACATTGAGCAGGGCGACTTTGCCCGGTGGAAGGCCGGTATCATCAGCCAACTGGGCCGCAGAGTGTAAACCGATTTCGACAAAGATGGAAAGATGGAAATAAAGAAAATCAGAAAGCATCGCAGATTTTTCCGCGCCCGGCGTTCGCTTGACCGTCGCCACCGGCAGCTGTCCGGACTGCTCGCCCGCTTTCAACCCCTGCTCGGGTGGCTGAGGAAACACCTTGGCTTCCTGCGCTTCTTGAATCCCAAGCGTTATGTCAAGATTCTGGACTGGTATATCATCAAGAAGTTCATCGGCACCTATTTCTTCTCCATTGCCCTGATCATCTCCATTGCCATAGTCTTCGACTTCAACGAGAATCTCTCCAAGTTCACGCAGTATCATGCCCCTTGGCGAGCCATCGTCTTCGATTACTATGCCAATTTCATCCCCTACTATTCCAATCTTTTCAGTCCGCTTTTCGTCTTCATCGCCGTCATCTTCTTCACCTCCAAGTTGGCCGGCAACTCGGAGATCATCGCCATGCTGGCCGCCGGCGTCTCCTTCAAGCGTCTCATGCGCCCCTACATGATTTCGTGTGTGCTTATCGCCGCCCTCACCTACTATCTCGGGGCCTACGAGATACCCCACGGCACGGTGATACGCCAAGATTTCGAGGCACTCTACCGCAACAACACCAAGAACACGGCGGCCGACAATGTGCAGTTGCAAGTGGATAAAGGCGTGATAGCCTACATCCAGCACTACGACAACAACACGAAGAAGGGCTACGGCTTCAAACTCAACAAGTTTGAGGACAAGAAGCTCGTGAGCGACCTCACGGCCATGGAGGTGCAATATGACACCATCTCCGACACCAAGTTCCACTGGCGTATGCGCAACTGGAAGCAGCGCAAGTTGCAGGGACTCAAGGAGCACATCACCAGCGGTGCCGAGAAAGACACGGTCATCCTCATGGAGCCTACCGACCTTGTCTATTCCAAAGGCCAGCAGGAGACATTCACCAGTCCCGAACTGCGCGAATACATCTCCAAGCAAATCGACCGCGGATCGAGCAACGTGGTGCAGTATCAGGTGGAATACCACAAGCGCATTGCCACCTCCTTCGCCTCGTTCATCCTCACGGTCATCGGCCTCTCGCTCTCTTCGCGCAAGCGCAAGGGCGGCATGGGGCTCTATCTGGGTCTCGGTCTGGCCTTGAGTTTCGGCTACATCATGCTCCAGACCGTTTCGGCCACGTTTGCCATCAATGCCGGCGCACCACCGATGCTCGCGGCATGGACACCCAACATGGTGTTCGCCATTGTGGCCTATTTTCTCTATCGGAAGGCTCCGAAATAATAACACAACATTCATTTTAAAACAGAAAAAACAAGAAATAATGTATTTTGACGAGTTAGACTTAAACGACAATGTGCTCGACGCGCTCTATGACATGCGTTTCGATTCGTGCACACCGGTTCAGGAAAAGTGTATCCCTGAAATATTGAAAGGTAACGATGTGCTCGGCGTGGCACAGACCGGTACCGGCAAGACGGCCGCCTATCTGCTGCCCATCTTGAGCAAGCTCGACGACGGCGGCTATCCTAAGGATGCCATCAACTGTGTCATCATGTCGCCTACGCGCGAACTGGCACAGCAAATCGACCAAGCCATGCAGGGCTTCGGCTACTACCTCAATGGGGTGAGCAGCGTGGCTGTGTATGGCGGCAACGACGGCAACCGTTACGACCAAGAACTCAAGAGTCTCCGTCTCGGGGCCGATGTGGTGATTGCCACTCCCGGCCGCCTCATTTCCCACATCAGTTTGGGCAATGTGGACATGAGCAAGGTGAGCTATTTCGTGCTCGACGAAGCCGACCGTATGCTCGACATGGGCTTCTCCGAAGACATTCTCCAGATAGCCAAACTCCTGCCCGACACGTGCCAGACCATCATGTTCTCGGCCACCATGCCCGCCAAAATCGAAGAACTGGCCAAGACGCTGCTCAAGAATCCGGTCGAGATCAAGCTTGCCGTGAGCAAACCCGCCGAGAAAATCAAACAGGAAGCCTACGTGTGCTACGAGACGCAGAAGCTGAGCATCATCAAAGACATCTTCAAGGCCGGCGATCTCAAGCGCGTCATCATCTTCTGCGGCAGCAAGATGAAGGTGAAGCAGGTCAACGCCGCCCTCCAGCGCAAGCACATCAACTGTGGCGAGATGCACTCCGACCTCGAACAGGCCGAGCGCGACGACATCATGTTCAAGTTCAAGAGCGGACAGCTTGACGTGCTGGTGGCCACCGACATCGTGGCCCGCGGCATCGACATCGACGACATTGCCATGGTCATCAACTACGATGTGCCCCACGACGCCGAAGATTATGTTCACCGCATAGGCCGCACCGCCCGGGCCGACCGTGACGGACGGGCCATCACGCTCGTGAGTGAAGACGACATCTACCACTTCCAGCAGATAGAGAAATTTCTTGAGAAGGAAGTGGAGAAGATCCCACTGCCCGCCGACTTGGGCGAGGCCCCTGAATATGCCCGTCAGAGCAGGCCCTCAAAGGGGCGCACAACGGCCAAGAGCCGCCGGCGCAAAGACCGCGACCAGCAGGCCCACCGCCACAAGCCCAACAACCAGCGCCGCCCGGCCCGGCCTGAGCAGGACAAGGAGCGGGAAGCTGCCCGGCCTGCCAACGCCACCGAACAATCTGCCGGTGACAAGCCGCGCCGCAACCGTCGCCAGAGTGAAGCGCGCCTCGCAGAGGGAAAACCGACGGAAGAAAAGCAGACCGAAAGCAACCCCACTGCCAACCGGCAACCCCGGCAGGAAAGCGACCGGCAGCCCGACAAGTCGGGACGCGGCAACCGCAATCGCCGCAACGCCAAGTCGGCCGGTGGCGACAGCAACCGCAATGGCAACCGTCCCGCTGATGCAGAGAATCGCATGGATGCCGACAAACCGCGCCGCGGCAACAACCGCAACCGGAAACGTGGCAATGGGCGTGACCGCCGTCAGGACGAAAACCGCACCGCCTCCTCTGCACGGAGCATGGAGCCGGGCACTCCCCGAAAGCCCGAGGGCACTTTCAAGATGTTCTTCAAGCGCATCCTCGGCATCAAGAGGCGGTAACCGGCCTTTGAAAGGTCAAAAGAGATTTTTCTTTGGGGGAGTTAAAGGAGAGCGAAAAGCCTCCGGCAGTAAATTCAGCTATGATCCATTGTCTTGACTCCCTCTAACTCCCAAAAAGAAAAGAGAAGTGCACCCGGGTGCGCTTCTCTTGTTTTTGATGCTCATCCGATGATTCCCGCAGCATCAGCGCCCAGAGCACCGAGGGCACCGGCCAGTGCGGCCACCAGCACCTTGAGCAAGGCCATCCAGTGGTTGGAGTGAAGTGTCTTCATCTGTCCGTTCCTCCATTCTTTTAGGCGTGATGCTCTTCTGAGGTGCCGGCGGGAGCCGAAGGGTCGGCCTTCTTCCCGGCCTTGTCCTTCTTTTTGTCCACCCGGTAGTCGGCATATTCCTCCACCTTGCAGCCCGTGAGGAAAGAGCGGGTGCGCTTCTTGTCGGCGCTGATCTTCACCTCCGGCTGGAAGAGCACGTGCAGGCCTTTCACATGCTTGCCCACGTTGAAGTCCTTGGCCGTGTCGGCAGGGGCCGAAGTGATGCCGATCTTGAAGCTGCCAAACTTGTCCAACTTCACGCGCTGTCCGTTCTGCAAGGCCGTCTGCATGGTCTCCACCAGTTCCGAGATCACGGCGATGATGTCACTGCGTTTCAGCGTGCAGTTGCGCTGCATCGTCTCGGCCAGTTGGTCGGTGGTCACAAGGCCGTCGGCAGCCGCACGGGCATACCACTTGCCCTTGGTGGAAGATCCTTCACGCTTGTTCTGATACAATTTGTACTTTACTGACATAGTTTTCTTTGTTTTTAGCGTGCGAAGCCCCCGGCATAAGTGTGTGTTTTTATGGAAGCTCCGCAAAGTTGATAATTTAGTTTTAATAACTCTCTGTGTGCCCCTGATCAGGAGGCTGTGTCCGAATCACGGTTGCAAAGGTACAGCCTTTCGCCCCCGTTTCCAAATATCCTTGCTATACATCGCAGTAGGCACCACACCATTATTTCACTTCCACCGCCCCGAAGCCCCCGCATTGTCATCTGTCTGCCTATAATATTAAGGTGAGTTCGACGAATTCAGAACAATTCAGAACAAGGCAAACTGTTATCCATAGTCCTTTGTACATTAGGCTTCTTTGGAAACAGGCAATAGGCAGCAATGGCATCTAATAAGTTGACGATGAAATTGTCAAAGCATCTATGTCTGTAGTGTTCCACTTGTGCAATGTTCTTAGGTTCATCATTCATAGTTTCTATAATGGCTCTTTTCGGAGTAAAAGTTTGTCAGAAACGCTCATTAAAGCTCCTTTCATGTGACTTTTCAATTTGGTAATAAGCTGTATTCCATCAACAAAAAGCCTTTGAAAGAGGATCTTGCCGATGTAGCCTTTGTCACCGACCAGCTTACCATATATAAAATCTATGAATGCTTTATACTCCAAAGGCTTACGGTCATCAACATCTCCCGGTGTTATCATAAAGTTGAGAAACTCTCCTTTTTCATTGCAAATCAAGTGCAATTTGAGACCGAAGAACCAACCCATAGAGCATTTCCCCCTTTGGGCTATACCTTTGAAAACCTTGTGAATATGTATTCTTTGGTTCTTGCAGACACGCAGTGGCGTGCTGTCAACAAAGCTTATGCCCGTGCATTTGCCCGGCAGGACCTTCTTGATAAACAAGGTTAAGGGTACGGCTACATCCCTTTCCAATTCTACTAAACGGTTATAAGAGACAACATTTGGAAACAGATGGCGAAGATGCTTGCATACTTTTTCAAGATAGAAATGTTTAAAGCAGCGATAACCGGAGTCGTGGAAAAGAATTATTATCAGCATGACTTCGGCCTTTGACATCGTGGAACTTCGATGATATTTTCTTTTTCCAATAGGTTTTTAGCGTATATTTTGCTGTCATGGCATCAAAAAACTTGCAGAAGTCGTCTGCCATACAAAATATTTCTGTAACTTTGTCCTCGGTGAGCATAGCGATTTTTGCTTGTAATTATTTGAATGTTAACACCTTAAAGTTACAACGAATTTCGCTAATCGCCAAATCTACAGCCATTTATAATTCGTCGAACTCACGTTAAAATAACATGTAGGGTTCCCTTATCATATTGTTCCACCAATTCCTTTAAACCTTTCAATGAAAGCCGCAATTTTTTGGAAGACACTTTGTTTCTTCGTTAGATATTGCGGATTGAGTGGACTCATCTTGGGGAGAATCGCATTGAGGTCTGTTCCATTTTCGCTGGCAAATTCATGTTTCAGTGAAGTTTGAATATAACGCTTCGCTGCTTCCACATTCAGCTTTTCTTCTAATATTAGGCTCGCGGCTTCTTCTTTTTGTCTCTTTTGCGCATACGCAAAGAAAGCTGAAATAACACCAGCCTTGTCTTGAATGGGATCTAAGTTTGTCTCATGGATGAAATCAACTATGAGTCCCTCTTTGGCTCTGTTCCCTATGCTTGCCCTGATGATTCGGCGTACTTCATCAACCAACGCGTCTTTATCCTTAGTCTTCTTATTATGTTCGAACACCAGTTCAAGAATATAGTCAAGGTCTATTTCCTGTGATTTAAGCAAGTCGACTTCAAACACGACATCATCCCAATCAATCGTGGAAGCCTCAGGGGCCTTACCTTCTTTTTCCCTTCTAAACCAGTCCCGGATATCGTTATATGTCGAGCGATAGTCTTGGGCGGCCCGCTCTTGCAAGACATCGACTTCCAACATGGCAGCTATATCCTCTTCTGTCAGGAAATGGGCATCCTTGAAAGCCTCAACAGCATCGGGATTCCCCTTATCTATCTTTTGCAACTCTTTTAGGTTGGTAAACTCATCATAGTTTTGCAAGATATTCTCTATTTTCAAGTAATCACCAAAGAGCTTTACAAAGGCTTTTTTGTCTGCCTCTGTCATGATCTCGTCAGGTTGTGGAAACTGCTCTTTAAGTTCTTTTACGATCTCCACATATCCTTTGCGTGCTTCCCCCGTCGCGATATCCGTGAAGCCTTTGAGATATTCCTCATAGCTTTTCTCAAGCACTACATTCTTTGTGTTTTTGTCGCCAAACAAGGTGATGGCATCTATTGTAGCCTGTTCCAAATCTCGGAACGTAACGATATTGCCAAATGTCTTGGTCGCGTCGTAGATGCGGTTGGTTCGCGAGAATGCCTGCATCAGTCCGTGAAAGCGCAAGTTTTTGTCTACAAACAGCGTGTTGAGCGCAGGCGCGTCAAAACCTGTGAGAAACATTCCCACTACAATAATAAGGTCTACCTCCTGACTCTTCACCCGCTTGGCCAAGTCGCGATAGTAGTTTTGAAATTCCTTGCTGTCCACACCGAAACTTGTCCTGAACATGGCATTGTAATCATTGATTGCCTTTGTCAGAAACTCTTTGGCACTGCTGTCCATGGCCGTAGGCTCAAAGTTCTCTTCCCGAATGTCACCCACGGCATTTTGTTCCCCATTGGGGGCAAAGGAGAATATCGTGGCAATCTTCAGTTGTTTTTCACTGTCTTTTTGCAGCGCGTTCAGTTCCTCATAGTAGAGCTTGGCAGCCTCCACACTGTTCACTGCAAACATGGCATTGAAACCTTTGCCACTTCCTTGATTCCGGTGGGTCTTGATTCTGAAGTTCCGCAAGATATATTGAGAAACTTCCCTGATTCGGTCAGGGTGAAGCAAGAGTTTCCTGTTTTCCGCTGCCGTTAATTCAGTCTCGTCTTTTTCCGTTTCCAAAGCCTTGAACCGTGGACGCACGTTGTTATAATCCACCTTGAATTTCAGCACTTTCTCATCTCGTATGGCATCGGTGATGACATACGAATGAAGTTCCCTGCCAAACACGCTGGCCGTCGTTTCAGCACCCAGCGCATTTTCGGGAAATATTGGCGTACCTGTAAATCCGAACTGATAATACCGCTTAAACTTTTTTCTGAGATTCTTCTGGGCTTCGCCAAATTGTGAACGATGGCACTCATCAAAGATAAAGACCACCTGTTGCCCATAGACAGGCAGTGAAGACTCACTCTTCATCAGGTTGTTCAGTTTCTGAATGGTCGTTACGATAATTTTGTTGTCGTCTTTTTCAATGTTTCGCTTCAGTCCGGCCGTGCTTTCCGAACCATTCACGCTGTCGGGCGAGAAACGCTGATACTCCTTCATAGTCTGATAGTCAAGGTCCTTGCGGTCTACCACGAAGAACACCTTGTCGATAAAGTCGAGCCCTGTGGCCAGCCGTGCCGCCTTGAAGCTGGTCAGCGTCTTTCCCGAACCTGTCGTGTGCCAGATGTAGCCGCCCCCTTCGGGCTTGCTCCATTGCCGTGCCTGATAGGAACTTTTGATTTTCCATATCAACCGTTCGGTAGCGGCAATCTGATAGGGACGCATGATGAGCAGCGTGTAGTTGGTATCAAACACAGAATAGGCGAGCAACACTTGCAGCAACGTGTTTTTTTGGAAGAATGTCGCCGTGAAATCTTTCAAGTCTTTTATCAGTGTATTGTCAGCCCTCGCCCAGTTCATCGTAAAGTCAAAACTGTTCTTATCGCGCTTCACGGTGTTGGCAAAATAGCGAGTGTCTGTACCGTTGGAGATAACGAAAATCTGCAAGTATTTATACAGCGAGCTCTCGCTGTTAAAGCTCTCCTTGCTGTACCGATGCACCTGATTGAACGCTTCACGGATAGCCACGCCGCGCTTTTTCAGTTCCACTTGCGCCATAGGCAAGCCGTTCACCAAGATTGTTACGTCGTAACGGTTGGCTTGCGTGCCTGTCTGTTCAAACTGGTTGATTACCTGTACTTTGTTTCGGGCAATATTTTGTTTATCGACCAAGTAGATGTTTTGGATATGTCCGTCATCATACACGAAGTCATAGATGTAATCGTCCTGCACCTTCCGTGCTTTGTCGACAATGCTATCGCCGGCTTTGTCCAAATACTCGTCAAGGAAACGCTGCCATTCCGCGTCGGTAAAGACTGTGCTGTTGAGTGTCTGCAACTGTTTTCTTACGTTTGCCAACAACGCTTCCGGAGTGACAAGAGACGGAAGATACTCATACCCCTGATGTTCCAAGTCTTCAATCAGCTCATGTTCCAGTGCTGCCTCGGTTTGGTATCCGGCAGGTGGTTCGTTTACCATGGAACTCTTGGTGTAATTGTCAAGAACGATGAAGTTCTGTAATTCTGCTATGGTGTTATATTGTGTCATGTGATTTAAATTTATCGTTATCCCATCGTTGGGGATTATTCATAATATATTTCGAAAGACGTTGGTATTCGACATGGTTACGGATGACATGCTCGTAATAATTGCGTTGCCAGACATTGCGGGCATCGGTATTATGCCGCATCCATTTGGTGACCCCAATTTTATATCCACGTACAATCGACCCAATGGTTTTTGATGGCGACCGTAGGGGCGAAAAATTTTTCGCCCCATTACCATCAACCGCCCCATTACCATCATCTGTTTGAATGGGTATGGGGGGCGAATGATGATTCGCCCCTACAGCGGCGGCAAATTCCGTTTTCAATTCCACAATACCGTGAATATGATTGGGCATCACGACAAATTCACGCAAAACCACATTCGGAAAATGATTTGTAATTTCCAACCAACATTCATCGGCAATACAGCCCGCATCATTCAATACCATTTCGCCATTTTTAATTTTCCCGAACAAATGAGCCCTGTCTTGGCACACGATGGTTATAAAATACAATCCTGCCTGCGAATAATCATATCCCTTCAGGCGGATGGATCGGCGATGGTGGATGAGGGGATTATAGGACATGGCGCGTTTCTTTTATTGATGAAATGATAATAATTGATCGCGGTAATATTCATATTGCTTCCTGCGCAGCTCTATCTCCTTGGGCAGTCCCTCGCTAATGGAGGTGGTGAGCGTGTCGAACTCGTCGAGAATAGCTACTATTCGCTGCTGCTCGGCGAGAGGAGGAACAGGTATCTCGATTTTAGCCAGATCCTTAGTATTCACACGTCTTACTTTTGTCCCCGTTATAAAGCTTCTCTTCTGCTTTTGGAACTGTTCTGTTTGGAAATAGTAGGCTACGTATTTCGGATTCATCGTGTGCGTGTAGAAGCACGCATCGCCACTAATAGCTATCTCCTCATCTCCTAACCATGCCACGGCTTTGCAAACATCCTCGTCGTTCTCACTCGTTGTCGCGATAACCAAATCTCCATATTTTGCTTTTCGGGCTTTTAACGCAAGCTCTTGTGAAACAAACGATTTCGTTTTCTTGGCGCATGTGCCATAATAGGTATATATTTGGCCATAATGAATACAGCCAATACCCGCCGGAGTAAAGTCTTTTTTCTGAAGTCCACTCCCTCTCGTAAATGCACCCAATTCTCCTAACGGCATAACTGTTACATTATTTAACTTTTGCCCCCCCCCCCTATTTAACATATCGAAAGACAATAGCTGATTGCGATAATACTCATACTGCCGCTTGCGACAGTCCAGTTCCGCTTTCAGCTCTGCTTCCAACTCCGCTTCCAGCGTAGTAAACTTGTCGAGGATGCGCACGATTTCTTTTTGGACGGGGAGAGGAGGAAGAGGGACAGGTAATTTCATGAACGCAACTTTAGAAATATAGAATCTGGTGACGCCCCGTACAGCCTTATTAACTATCTTTCGAAAATCAGGCGAATGAAAATAATAATTCAGAAAAATGGAGTCAATGGTATCTTTATATAATTCACTGATTCTGATTCCAAACAAATGGTCATCCAAAAATACTCCGGTTTCGATTTCTCCTTCAATTACAGATGAAATAGCACATTCATCTGGTGTTTCAGATGCACTCGTGAATAAAATATCTCCTTGCCGAAGTTCTGTTTGATCAAGTTTCTTAACTGTTGCGTATGGGAGCACATTTATATCAATTTTTATATTTCTATATGCATTGAGATAATCGATAAATCTGCAATTACCATTATCTGCCCATTTGTTAGACACTCCACTCATTCCACTTATTTGGGTGCTAATTTCCCCCAGCAGCTTCCACTCTACCTCTGCGCCATTGAGCAGGTGTTCTATAAAGGGCATGACTTTTTGTTCTTTACTCTCCATCTTGCTGTCTTTTTGAGCTTAACCTGCGCAAAGTAGTGGCATTATCGCTGCTTATCACGCTTTTGCCGGTTTGCTTTTCCAATTCCTCGCGTGCCACTTTCGCCACATTCCCTCCTTGCGCGGCAATCGTCTTGCTTTGGTTAAAAGTCTTCGGATTATTAGCTTGCGAGATGTCTTTGGTAGAAGCTTCTGCCAGCATATTGAGGATTAACTCTGTACTGGTCATATTGTCCCGTAGGTTTTGCTTCTTTAAACCTTTATGTTCCTTATATTCTTTAACGGTCTTTCCTGACCATGTCTTGGTCAGAATGTTGGTTAAGATTGCAAAATCTTTATTGCCCTTTATACCTGTCCGCTGCCATTCGTCAGTCAGCTCCTTGCGAATCTCAATACTCTTGAGTCGTTGGTTAATCCAATCATCAGAGTAGCCCAAACGGCGATAGTCTTGCAGGGCCTGCTGTATGCTCAGTTCCGGGTCTTGTATTTGGTCTAAGCGTTCACTTCCCACCTTTGCCAGCCATTGCTTAAAAGGCTCTGCTTTCGGACTTGGTACAGATTGTATCAATCTAAGCAACTGTTCTGTATCAGCCACATCAGTCAGACGCATCTTGCCATCAATAGCCGGCATTTTCAACTGGTTACAGTTTGTAACCGTTTCGTTTCCTTCTTTCTTTAGCCTGTTTTTTAATACTTTCCAATAGTTTCTTGCTGCTTGATAATCTGTCTGGTCCGTTAAGACCGCAATTACATCTACAATAGAGAAATACCACTTCTCCTGTTCGCTATCCCAATGAGAGCGAATCCGTCGGTTTTCAAATAGCCGAATATCACTCATAGTTCTATTTCTTTTATGATTTTATCAATATCCGCACGCAGGGCGTCTATTCTTTTCACCGTCTCTGCCACCTCTGCGTTCAGCTTCACAATGTCGATGACTTCGCGTTTGTCCTCTACCTCCACGTAGGAACTGACAGAGAGATTATAATCGTTCTCGGCTATTTTGCCGTTGTCCACCGATGTGGCAATGTACTGCACTTCTTCCTTTGTTCCAAAAATCTCCACGATGCGGTCGATATGTTTGGGCAGCAACACATTGTTGTTGGTCTCCTTCTTGAAAAAGTCCTCACTGCCGGCATCGATAAACTGTGTCTGTGTGTCGGTCTTATGCTTTGACAGAACAAGGATATTCACAGCTATGCTCGTGCCATAGAACAGGTTGGGAGGCAGGGAGATGACTGTTTCCACAAAGTTGTTGTCCACCAGATACTTCCTTATCTTCTGTTCTGCCCCACCGCGATAGAAAATACCGGGGAAGCATACGATGGCAGCCCGGCCACGGGCAGAAAGATAGCTCAGGGCATGAAGTACGAAGGCAAAATCGGCTTTCGACTTCGGGGCCAACACACCGGCTGGGGCAAAACGGTCGTCATTGATGAGAGTCGGGTCGTCACTTCCCACCCAATTTACCGAATAAGGCGGATTGGAGACGATGGCATCGAAGGGTTTTTGGTCACCATATTGAGGATTGAGGAGCGTGTTGCCCAACGCGATGTCAAACTTAGCGTAATTGATGTTGTGCAGAAACATGTTCATACGTGCCAAGTTGTAGGTGGTGTGATTGATTTCCTGCCCGAAGAAGCCCTCTTCGATCAAATGAGCGTCGAATTGCTTCTTGGCCTGCAACAGCAATGAGCCTGATCCACAGGCCGGGTCGTAAATCTTATTCACCGAATCTTGTCCATACATGGCAAGCCGCGCAATCAAGCTTGATACATTCTGAGGCGTGAAAAACTCGCCACCCGATTTGCCGGCATTGGCTGCATAGTTGGAAATCAAGAACTCATAGGCATCACCAAAAAGGTCAATCTCGTTGTTTTCAAAGTTGCTGAAATCCAAGCTCTCCACACCCTTGATAACAGCAGCCAGACGCTTGTTCTTTTCCTCCACGGTATTTCCCAAGCGGTTGCTCGTGGTGTCAAAGTCGGCAAAGAGACCTTTGATATCATGCTCAGACGCATAGCCACTTGCTGAGCTTTCTATGGCATCGAATATGGCCGCCAAGTCCGTATTCAAATTAGGATTGCCGTTAGCGTCTTTAGCAATATTTACGAATAATTGGCTGGGAAAAATAAAATATCCCTTGGTCTTGATGGCATCGTCTTTTATTTCAGGCGTAATCACCTCGTCTGGCGATTGGGCATAATTCACGCTTTCGTCTCCTGCCTCAATAAAGTTGGTAAAATTCTCGCTGATGAAACGATAGAATAGCGTTCCCAAGACAAACTGCTTGAAGTCCCAGCCATCCACTGCTCCACGCACCTCGTTGGCAATTTTCCAGATAGCGGTCTGCAGTGCATCCCTTTGCTTTATACCTGTCATTATTTACAGTTGGTTCTTATTTTTGATTTAATTTACAAATATACAACTTTATGGTGTGCAAGACGAAGAAAAGCATGGCTTTAACATGGATAGATAGTACTTTTTATATAAAAACGACAAAACCATATCTCATAAGCTATCTGCAACAGGTGGTCCTAAAAATTAACGTTCCCGTGTGGAGGCCGTTCCATCAGAATTCATTTCTGCAGAAAAAACTTAAAGAGTTAATCAGCTTGCAGAAGTGTTCGTTTATCCGCTCATTTGACTTGGTGACATCTGCCCCTTAGAGCATTTTCTATGTTAAAATCATTGTAAAGAGTCAACCAGCAAGTGCAATATTACGCATAATATTTGTAAAACTCCTG
>OBWJ01000396.1_pt1 | contig 32686 bp, 25 predicted proteins | sample 1495181 | NCBI WGS metagenome assembly OBWJ01 (sample SAMEA2580041, study PRJEB22360) | human gut metagenome
CACAACATTGGGGTGGTGGGAGGAGTCGACGTAGAAGTAGCCGCCGCAGCTTCGCCAGCGGCTCGCTGAGCGCGCTTGGTTCCGCGCTTCGGACGGCATGCGGCCGAGTGCGTGAACGACTGGCTCAGTTAGATCAGATTCGGCATGAGTTACCAAGGGACTGCAGGCTCCCTTGGTCTCTATCACGCCGTTGAGAAGGGCGATGGGCGTAACTGGTCGAGCAGCGTGAACGTCAGGGCAAGCCTGTTCTTCCAATCTCAAGCTTGCTGTAAAGCAACAGAGGGCTCCGTTCGAAAGAATGGGGCCCTCTACCGTTGAGTACTTTGGAACGGCAGAGATTGTTGCGCTTCCGCCTAAAATAAGGGAAAACCCCACCCCCCCTCGAAATAGTTGTCAGACTTGTCGAAAAGTGCTCTAGAGCACAATTTTGAAAGATATCTTTTAAGGAGATAGTCAATGCGGTCAAGCATGTTCAAAACCTCTCTGCTTTATACGGCGATAATTTTGGGGTTTTCTTGTTTTCAAGCAAATGCTGCCAACGTGATGGTTAAAGGCAAGTTAACGATTAATGGCGAAAAAGTGACCATTTCCAATGGTCCAGATATTGCTTTTGGCAATGCAGGAGACGTAATTAAGATTGACAAGCATTCTGGCGACTCCTTGTTCGTTTACGGTGGAAAGCTTGTGGTCAATGGCAGTTCCATCGAAGTTGTCGGTGCCGATAGTGCTGTTCGCTCACAACGTAGCGGGAATGTTCTCCTGGGGTCAATCGAAACCGACAAGCTAACGTTGTTAGGAACGAATTACGGTGCATTAAGCCTATCCGGATCAAAAGTTGTTCTGAACGCGAAACACCTCGAATTAGGATTGACTGACGACAGTAAAACCACGACGGTTGCGGGCGCTAACGCGGATAGTGGAACTCTGATTATTGGTCAAAATGCTGAGTCCATTACGATTAAGGGACTCGCGAAAAACGAGGCAACAAAAAATAGCGCAGTTGGTCTCAAGGCTTCTGATGTTGGCGTTGCGAACGTAGGCGGTGCTCTTACGGAGACAGTAACAATTGAATCATCGCATAATGAAGAAGCTTACGGTGTTTACGCATTAGGTAGCAAGTCTGGATCACCAACCGTGGAAGTGAACGCCAGCGACATTAACATTTCAGCGAGCAGCAATAATTATGTTGGTGGTGTTACTGCACGCCACTGCGGGCCAGTGCATATAGGCGATTCTCAAACGAATAGTGTTGTCATTAACGTTAATAGTAAAGGCACTAAACTAGTTCCGACAAATACCTATACATCATGTGCTTATGGCATTCAAGCTTATAATTCGAAGGACGAAAAGACTTCGTTGATCATTCTGGGTAAGGACATCACTTCGTCCGCAACTGCAAATCTGCTTGCAGTTGGTGCTTATGCCGGTACCAATAGCGTTGTGACGATTGGTGATGAAAATACGAACAATGTCCGGATCGAAGCGACCAATGCGGGCGATCATTCCGAAGCGGCCGCGATTGGAGTATGGGTTGACAATACAGTAGATTGGAATAAGGACGGCGGACAAATGACGATCGCCGGCAAGAACATTTCGATCCATGCAGAGAGTAGAACAGATGCCACAGCGATTCACGTTGCTTCCAACAAACTCGATCAGGATGTACGCTCTAGCTTGACGTTGGACGGAGACAATATCCTTATTGAGTCTAAATCAACCAACGCTACCGTGAAATCGGTTGGCATTGCTGCCATGAGTGCTGGCGATGTCAAACTCACTGGCAACACGGTCATCACTGCCGACTATGCGCTCCTTACCAGAGGTGATGCCTCGATCGAAATCAATAAGGACGGCAAGCATTCCACGCAGATCAACGGCGACGTGGTGTTCGACTATGACACCCAAACGTCCGGTACGGGCGTTAATGCCAACGTCGACGTGACTCTTGCGGGAGCCAATTCCTACTGGAACGGCAACACGGTTGTCGCATGGGCTGGCCTGCCAGACGATATTGAGAGCGACAAGCTCACTGTGACCGACATGAAGCTCACTGTCAAGGATGGCGCTCAGTGGACGCCGACAGCCATTGCTTCGACTGATCCGACGGCTCAGAACGGCCAGCGTGCTGTTGCGCTCAACAGCCTTGCGCTTGATAACGGTGTGGTGAATATTACCGACAAGTCGGTCAACGCTACCGTTGAGAAGATGTCGGGTTCCGGCACGGTGCGACTTGCTACGGATCTGACCGCTGAAAAAGGCCAGCAGACCGGCACCTTCACGGTCGACTCAGCTACCGAAAATTCGTCCCTCACGGTGAAGCTCACCAACGAAGACATGTCGAAGGAGCTTACGGCTGATGACGTGACGAGCGAACAGGCCAAGGATTTGCTCGGCAATGTGGCTGCTCAGGATGTTGAGACGACCATGCAGGTCGTCGAAGGCATGTACAACGGTGCCTTCGACGTGACGGACGATGGTTCGACCATCACGCGCGGCCCGAACTCCGTCATGCAGTCCACCCTTGAACTTGCCACCGTTGCTCCGCTTGCCTTGAATCGCATTTTCACCAACGACGTGCACAAGCGCATGGGCGACATCCGCTCGATGACGCAGACGTCGGGGGCCTGGGCACGCTACGACGGCGGCAAGCTCTCCAGCGAAAGCGGTCTTGAAAACGACTTCCACACGATCCAGGTGGGCGTCGATACGGTGCCGGCTGCCGATGCGCCCCGCTTTGGTGTTGCGTTCTCATACACGACGAGCGATGCCGACTACAAGCGCGGCGAAGCCGACATGGACGTCTACAGCCTCGCTGCTTACGGTTTGTGGATGGGTGAGAGCGGTCAGTTCGTTGACGTCGTGGCTCGCCTAGGCACGGCCAAGAGCGACATGACCGTTGACGGGAACAAGAAGGGATCGATGGAAAACATCGTAACCGCTCTCTCGGGTGAGTTCGGCTGGCGCTTCGACATTGCGAAGTCCTTCTATCTCGAACCGCAGGTTGAACTTGCCTACACGCATGTGGATGCTGACGACCTGTCGCTCTCCGACGGCTCGACCTATCGCTTTGACGACGGCGACAGCCTGATGGGGCGCGCGGGCTTCATGTTCGGCATGCAGTGTCCAGAAAACGGCAACACAGCCTATCTGCGTATCTCCGCCGTGCACGAGTTCCTTGGTGACAACGCCGTTACCGGCGGCAACGGTACCGTCTATGAAATCGACGGCAAGGATACGTGGGTTGAATACGGTCTTGGCGCCAACTTCAATTTGACCGACAACACGTACTTCTGGGCGGACGTCGAACGCACGAGTGGCGGTTATCTGGATGAAGACTGGCGTGCCACCGTTGGTGTCAGGTATGCGTTCTAACCGCAACCGAAAACGGATGACTTCCGTGGGGTGACTGGGTAACCCATCCCGAACAGTCGATCTCAGGGGCCGCCCGGACGTGTCAAAACGTTCGGGCGGTTTGCCGACGAATGGCGGCAGTTGAGGATGCTTGAGAAAGCAGTTGCTCCTATTTCGCTGTCGCCATGTAGCGGTCTTGCCTCGTTAGCTTCGAGCTGGCGGGGCATTTTCTTAGGCGCGGAACCTGCTTTTGGCAAAAAGGCACCCGCCTCAACGTGAGGAGAGTGCCCTTTTGCGCATGCGGATGGTCCTGCGGACTGCGCAGGAACAAGCCGCCTTATTCAGTCCAGCGCTTGTAGATCACCGTGGAGTTCGTGCCGCCGAAGCCGAAGGAGTTCTTCATGGCGTAGTTGATCTCCATCCTGCGGGCCTCGTTGGGGCAGCAGTCGATGTCGCATTCGGGATCCTGCTCGAAGACGTTGATCGTCGGGGGCGAGACCTGCTCCTCGAGCGCCTTGATCGTGAAGACGGACTCGACGCCGCCGGCGCCGCCGAGAAGGTGGCCCGTCATGGACTTCGTGGAGTTGACGACGAGCTTCCCGGCGTGTTCGCCGAAGACTTCCTTGATGGCCTTCACTTCGTTGACGTCGCCGACGTTCGTGGACGTGCCGTGCGCGTTGAGGTACTGGATGTCCTCGGGTGCGATGCCGGCGTGGCGGAGCGCCATGCGCATGCAGCGGGCGGGACCGTCGGTCGACGGGGTCGTGATGTGGAAGGCGTCGCCCGAGAGGCCGTAGCCGACGATTTCGGCGTAGATGTGGGCGCCGCGGGCGCGGGCGTGCTCAAGCTCCTCGAGAACGAGGACGCCCGCGCCTTCGCCCATCACGAATCCGTCGCGGTCCTTGTCGAAGGGACGGGAGGCGGTCTTCGGATCGTCGTTGCGACGGGAGAGCGCATGCATGTTGTCGAAGCCGCCGACACCCACGGGATGAATCGTGGACTCGCAGCCGCCAGCGGCGGCCTTCGTCGACCGAATAACCGGGGCCCCCCCAGCCGCCAGCCACCATCACGGTCGCGTCGCCGCGGGCGATGATGTGCATGGCCTCGCCGATGGCGTGAAGGCCCGTCGAGCAGGCGGTCACGTGGGCGATGTTCGGGCCCTTGAGATTCTTCATGATCGCGAGCTGGCCCGAGGTCATGTTGATGATGCAGCCCGGAATGAGGAAGGGCGAGATGCGGCGGGGACCGCGCTCGTTGCAGGCCTCGTTGTTCGTGCAGATGAGCGGAAGGCCGCCGATGCCCGAGCCGATGGCGCAGCCGCATTCGGGCGCGAACTCGTCGGTGATCTCGAGGCCGGAGTCTTCAAGCGCCATGATGCCGGCGGAGACGCCGAAGTGAACGAAGCGGTCGAAGCGGCGCACTTCCTTGACGCCGAGGTACTTGCCCGCATCGAAGTCCTTCACTTCGCCGGCGATCTGGCAGCCGAAGGCGGAGGCGTCGAAAGCGGTGATGCGGTCGATGCCGGACTTGCCTTCGAGGGCGGCCTGCCAGCTCGAGGCGACGTCGTTGCCGATCGGCGAAACCATACCGAGACCGGTAACGACAACACGACGGTTCATCATGGTGGTATTCCTTGCTGTGGGTGTTCTGGGAAGCCGAACAATCTGATACGACTTTCGGCCTTAGGGACTAGCGGGTCGGCGTTATCTGCCTTCCCCTTAAAACAACTGTGGGACCCGCGGAGGCGGATCCCACAATTCGGGCGCCCCTGAGGACGCCGTTCACATCGAGTTCTCTCGAGGCGAAATTACTTGTTGACGGCAGACTTGACGTAGTCGATGGCCTGCTGGACGGTACGGAGGTTTTCCTGTTCCGTGTCCGGAATTTCGATGCCGAAGGCGTCTTCGAGGGCGAGGGACATTTCAACCGTCGTGAGGCTGTCGGCGCCGAGGTCTTCGATGAAGGAGGACTCGTTCTTGATGTCCTCTTCCTTGATGCCGAGCTGTTCAGCAACAATCTTCTTAACCTTCAGTTCGATATCTTCCATTTCTTTAACTCCGCTTTAATGGGGTAGGACCCCGCAGGCGCGGGGAAAAAGTGAAGGGACAACTCCCTTCGGGGTTTAGGTGATTGGATATTTTACCAAGCAAGAGGCGCTTTGTGTGAAGGGAGGCACCCTCCGGAGCGCCTCATGCCCGGCAGAAAGGGCGTCAGCCCATGAACATGCCGCCGTTGACGTGCAGGGTCGTACCCGTCACGTAGGCGCCCGCATCGCTTGCGAGGAAGAGGCAGGCGTCGGCGATCTCCTGAGCGTCGCCGAGGCGGCCGAGCGGGATCTGGGCGAGGAGCGCGGCCTTGTGCTCTTCGGGAAGACCGGCCGTCATGTCCGTGTCGATGAAGCCCGGAGCGACGCAGTTGACCGTGATGCCGCGAGAGCCGATCTCGCGGGCGAGGGCCTTGGTCATGCCCATGAGGCCTGCCTTGGCGGCGGCATAGTTGACCTGGCCGGCGTTGCCCATGGCGCCCACGACGGATGTGATGGAGATGATGCGGCCGGAGCGCTGCTTCATCATCGGGCGCACGCAGGCGCGGGCGAGACGGAAGGCGGCGGTGAGGTCGGTCTCGACGACGTCGTTCCAGGCGTCGTCCTTCATGCGCATCACGAGCGTGTCGCGGGTGATGCCAGCGTTGTTGACGAGAACGTCGATGCGGCCGAATTCGGCGACCGTGTCGACCACGGCCTTGGCGGAGGCCTCACCGTCGCAGACGTTGAGCACGATGCCGCGGCCCTTGCCGCCGAGTTCGGCGATGCGGGCCGTGATGCGTTCGGCGCCAGCTTCGCTCGTGGCCGTGCCGACCACGGTGGCGCCGGCCTTCACGAAGGCTTCAAGAATGGCAGCGCCGATGCCTCGGCTCGTGCCGGTCACGAGCGCGACGCGGCCCTCGAGCGCATTGGCGGAAAACGTCGTCATATGTCTTTCTCCAAATATCAGTTCAGCTTTTCGAGCACCGCGGCGAGCGAGGCGGCGTCGAAGATGTTGTGACCGTTGATTTCAGGCGCAGTGCGGCGAAGCAGGCCCGTGAGGACCTTGCCGGGACCGCACTCGACGATGTCGGTGATGCCGGCGGCCTTCATGCGCTCGATCGTGCGCACCCACTGGACCGCGCCCGCAGCCTGGCGGGCGAGCGCCTCGCGGATGGCGTCGGGCGTCTCGTGCACCTCGACGTCGATGTTGGCGATGACGGGAATGGCGGGCACCTGAATCTCGGTCTCGACCAGACGGGCCGCAAGCTTGTCGGCGGCGGGCTGCATAAGGCTCGAGTGGAAGGGTGCGGACACGGGCAGCTCGATGGCGCGGCGGCAGCCGAGGGCCTTGGCGCACTCGATGGCGCGTGCGACGGCGGCCTTTTCACCAGCGATCACGACCTGACCGGGCGCGTTGAAGTTGACGGCCTCGACGCGGCCCGTCTCGCGGGCCTCGGCGACGGCGGCCTCGACGTCGTCATCGGCAAGACCGATGACGGCGGCCATGCCGCCGACGCCGACGGGCACGGCGCTCTGCATGGCCTCGGCGCGGAAGCGCACGAGACGCACGGCCGTCTCAAGGGACATCGCGCCTGCGGCGCAAAGAGCCGAATATTCGCCGAGCGAATGGCCCGCCATCATTTCAGGCGTGCGGCCGCCGGCGGCGAGCCACGCTTCATAGAAGGCGACCGACGAGGCGAGCATCGCAGGCTGGGTATTGACCGTGAGCGAAAGCGTTTCGGCGGGACCTTCGGCAATGAGGCCGGTGAGCGAAAAGCCGAGCGCCTCGTCGGCGCGGGCCATCACGCCGGCGACGGTCTCGTTGCCGGCAAAGCCCGACAGCATACCGACGCTCTGGCTGCCCTGGCCGGGAAACACGAATGCAATGCGCATGGAACTGGTCCTATGGGTTGAATTGAATCGGTAGGAGTTTAGCAGGTGGGGGATCGACCGAAAACAGGATTTCCCCTCCCGTGTTGGCGGGGTTTTCGGGCTTTTGAGCCCCGCTTACCAGCGGATGAGCGCCGACCCCCAGGCCATGCCGGCGCCGACGCCCTGAAGCAGGACGAGCTCGCCGGGCTTCACCATGCCCGCGCGCACGGCGCGGTCGAGCGCAAGCGGCACGCTCGCGGCCGACGTGTTGCCGTGCTCGGCAACGGTCCTCACCATCCTCTCCTCGGGAATGCCGAGCTTGGCCGCCACCATCGTCATGATCCTGAGGTTGGCCTGGTGCGGCACGAAGAGCGCGACGTCCTCGGTATGCACGCAGGCGAGGTCAGCCACTTCACGCGCGCTGCCGACAAGGCCCTCGACGGCAAGACGGAAGACCTGACGACCGTCCATGCGGATGTATGGATCGCCCGAGATGACGCCGTGGTTGAGGGAGGCCGTGAGGCTCAGCACCTTTTCGCCGTAGTCGCCGTCAGCGTACATGCGGGCGGCGAGAATGCCGGGATCGGACGAGGCCTTGAGCACGACAGCGCCCGCGCCGTCGCCGAAGAGCACGCAGGTGGAGCGGTCCTTCATGTCGAGCACTCGGGACATCACCTCGGCGCCGATCACGATCGCGGCGCGGTAGGGACCAGCGCGCAGCATGGCGTCGGCGGCGTTGAGCGCATAGATGAAGCCCGCACAGACCGCCTGCACGTCGAAGGCCGCGCATCCCCTGGCGCCGAGCGCAGCCTGCACGCGGCAGGCGACGGACGGAAACACCATGTCGGGCGTCGTGGTGGCCACGATGATCAGGTCGATTTCGGAGGTCTCGACGTTCGCGGCCTCAAGCGCCCTGCGGGCGGCGGCCACGGCCAGAGACGACGTCGTCTCGCCCTCGGCCTCGTCGGCGAAATGGCGGCTCTCGATGCCGGTGCGCGTGCGAATCCACTCGTCGCTCGTCTCAATGCCGTCGCGGGCGAGCATGGCCGCAAATTCCCCGTTGGTGACGATGCGCTTCGGAAGCGCACTGCCCGTGCCTAAAACGCGTGAGTACATGGAGGCTTTCCTTCTCTATTCGTGAAAACCCCGAAATCATAACGAAGAAAGGGGAGCGCACGCGGTGCGCTCCCCCGGCATTTGTAATAAGACGCAAAACGCCCGCAGGACTTAGCGGACGAGCTCATAGGGCCACTGCGTGACCCCGAGGAAGTTGTAGACGTGGCGGTAGCCCGAGGCTACAAGCGCCTCGCCCGCATATTCGGCCCTGCGGCCCGTGCGGCAGTAAATGAGAACGGGCGTGTCGGGATTGGGCGAGAACGGCAGGCGCATGCCCGGGCGGATCGCATCGACGGGCACGTTGACGGCGCCCTTGATGTGCCCCGTGGCGAACTCCTCGGGCGTACGGACGTCGAGCACCACGACGCCTCCGCGCTCCATCATCCTGCGGGCCTCCTCGGGACGGATCACCTGGTAGGCGGGAGCCGCGGCAAGCAGAGCGGCGGGAGCGCAGGAAAGTGCGGCGGCTGCACAGCCTGCGGCGAGCAGGCTGCGGCGGTTCATCATGGTCATGGGACGTCTCCTCGGAATTACCTCAATGGAAGCATCAATTCTACCTCCCTGCGCACAGGAGGCGCCTTGCCCCTCAGCGGGCCGCAAGGTCGATGGCAGTCTGCACGTACATGGCGACGCCGCCCGAAAGTGCGTTCTCGTCGACCGTGTAGGACGAGTGGTGCTGTCCGTAGACGGCGCCGCAAGCCTCGTTCCTCACGCCGAGAAGCCCCATGCAGCCTGGCGCGCCTGCCGCAAAGTGACAGAAGTCCTCGCCTACCATCGAGGGTCCTATCTCGTAGAGGGCGTCGGGGCCGAGCACCTTGAGGGCGGCCCCGCGGGCAACCTGCGTCACGGCGGGATCGTTCACCGTGGGAAGCGCCTTCTGCTCATAGCGCACGACGGCCTCGGCGCGACGGGAGGCGGCGATCGTTGCGGCAATGCGACCAACGGCCTCGGGCATGCGCGCTGCGGTCTCAGGCCTCAGCGTCCTGACGGTACCCGTGAGTCTGGCCTCGCCCGCAATCACGTTCCAGCGGGTGCCTGAATTGAACGTGCCGATCGTCACGACAGCCGTGTCGACGGGCGAAACCTCGCGACTCACGAGGGTCTGCAGTCCGTCGACGATCGCGGCGCCCGCCACCAGCGCGTCCACGCAGTGCTCGGGCTGCGCGGCATGACCGCCCACGCCCTTGACGTCTATCTCGAACCTGTCGGTGCCCGCCATGCAGGGACCAGAAATGAGACCGATCCGTCCTGCGGGGACGTCCGACCAGACGTGCATCGCGAAGCAGGCGTAGACGCCCTCGAGCGCCCCTTGGGCGATCATGGAGAGTGCGCCCTCACCCGACTCCTCTGCAGGCTGGAAGGCGAGCCTGACAACGCCGCCCCATTCCTCCCGCGTCTCCTGCAGCACGAGTGCGGCGGTGAGCAGCATCGCCGTGTGGCAGTCGTGTCCGCAGGCGTGCATGACGCCGGGATTGCAGCTTGCGAAAGAGGCTCCCGTCGTCTCTGTGACGGGAAGCGCATCCATGTCGGCACGAAGAAGAACGGTCCTGCCGGGCTTCGCGGCCTGGATCTCGGCAAGCGTGCCCGTTTGAAGCCCGCAAGGCCTCCATTCGATGCCCGCCTTCGTGAGCTCCTCCCGAACGAGGGCTGCGGTTTCAAACTCGCGGCCGCTCAGCTCGGGATGAGCGTGAATGCGGCGGCGCATGCCGATCAGGAAGTCCGCCTTGCTGCGAACAATCGATGCGAGGTCCATGTTGCGTGTCCTTTCGTGCGTATCTGGAGTCACGGGCCTCTCGTCGGCCCGCGCATGAGGCGATCATACGCCATGGACGCATCGGTGCGACGGAGCCGTATGGGGGCAAGGGACATAAAAAAAGGGACCCGTCTTGACGGATCCCTCTTTCTATGACTTCGACGATCTTTTCAACGTCTTCCGATGCAAGCTGCAGTGGAGCCTAATCCTTGAAACCTTCACGCGAGTCAGCTTGATCTGTCACTCACCGTGGGGTTCGCGCGTTGCATCCTGCGCGCAAAGACTTGCCGGACGGCATGGCGCTGCCAACGGCTTCGGAAGGAAGCTTCTTTGTCGAAAAGACCGGCAGACGCTAATTATTCGTCAGCCTTCGTCGCAATCACCTTCTTGCCGCGGTAGAAACCGGTCGGGCTGATGTGGTGACGGCGATGCACTTCACCGGTCGTAGCTTCGATCGCGGTGGGCGGGTTGGTCAAAAAGTCGTGAGCACGATGATTACCGCGCTTGTTGGTGGATTTCTTGTTCTGCTGAACAGCCATGGCAAACCCCACGTATACAAAACGAGTGACATTACGAGTGGTCTGCAGGACGGCACTCGATAACTAACCTGCAGACTTCCGGAAAAATCTCCGCGTCGGGACGCTTTCAAACCGTTGGCAATCAACCGTTTGAAGGGGCCGGCACAACCAACCACCCGTGGCGGCAGTTCAGTCGAAACCGTATCCCATCGTGGAAAGTGGCGAATTTTACCAAATTCGCCGAAGGTTGGCATCTGTCTAACGCATTTTTTTTGATTTGCGTTTCGGATGCGCATGAAAAAAGGGGAGGCATCACGCTTCCCCTTTCCTCTGAAACCTGGAGCGGGAGACGAGTCTCGAACTCGCGACCTCAACCTTGGCAAGGTTGCGCTCTACCAACTGAGCTACTCCCGCATTATTTGACAGAACCCACACCCTCTCAAAGAGATAATGGAGCGGGAGACGAGTCTCGAACTCGCGACCTCAACCTTGGCAAGGTTGCGCTCTACCAACTGAGCTACTCCCGCATTCGTCCTGCGAAGGATTTGAATTTTACACAGTTTTTCGGGATTGGCAAGAGCACTCTTCCAAAAAAAACGAAAAATACCATAAACACGGTATTCGAAGATCCTTTTTCAGGCGTTTTCAGGCGATTCGAGGCGGAAGAGCGCCTTTAGCTCGTCCGTACTCAGATCGCCCACCCAGCCTTCGCCTGTCGCAACCGTCAGGTCGGCGAGCTCACGCTTGCGCTCGAGCATGTCGTTGATGCGTTCCTCGAAGGTCCCCGCGCAGAGGAAGCGGTAGACGAGCACATCCCTGCACTGGCCGATGCGGAAGGCGCGGTCGGTCGCCTGATTCTCGACGGCGGGGTTCCACCACAGGTCGTAGTGCACGACGACGGAGGCCGCCGTCAGGTTGAGGCCCGTGCCGCCCGCCTTGAGCGAGATGATGAGAAGGGCGTCCGCGGGATCGTTCTGGAAGCGGTCTACCATCTCGGCGCGCTTCGCGATGGAGACGCCACCATGGAGGAAGTCGGGCCTGACGCCCGTCGCCTTCTCGAACCAGTCCTGCAACCTCTCGCCCATCTCGGCGTACTGCGTGAAGACGAGCATCTTGCGCCCGTTCTCCCTGCACTCCTCGACAAGCTCGAAGAGCGAGTCGGCCTTGCCGCTGTCGGGAAGCCGCGGGTGCCTCTTTTCATAAAGGGACGGGGAGTTGCAGATCTGCTTGAGGGCCGTGATGAGGCTCAGCAGCATGCTCGACCTCTTCATGCCGTCCTCCTGTCCGAGCCCCTCAAGCTTCTTCATCCAGTAGTCGAGCGTCGTCTTGTAGAGTGCGGCCTGCTCGGGCGTGAGATCGACGTAGCGGTCGCAGACCACCCTGTCGGGCAGATCCGAGATGATCGACTTGTCGGTCTTGAGGCGCCTGAGCATGAAGGGAGCGGTCACCAGGCGGAAGGCCTCGAGCGCACGCTCGTTCCTGTCCGTCTCGATGGGCTTGGCGAAGGACTTCATGAATTCGTCCTGGGTGCCGAGGATGCCGGGCTGCACGATCGACAGGAGCGACCAGTACTCCATCAGCCTGTTCTCCACGGGCGTCCCGCTCATGGCGATCACCTGTCTGGCGGGGAAGTCACGAACCGCCTGCGTGATGCCGGAGCCCGTGTTCTTGACGGCCTGCGCCTCGTCGAGCACCATCAGCCTCCAAGTCTCGGCCCCAAGGACCGCCGCATCGCGCTTGAAGGTGCCGTAGGTCGTGATCGTCACGTCGGGCCGCTCCTCGACGGGCGCAAGCTGCCTGGCCGAGCCGTGGTAGACGGATGGAGTGAGGCCGGGCGCGAAGCGCTCGATCTCACGCATCCAGTTTGTCATCAGGGTGGCGGGCACGATCGCGATCGCCTTTTCCTTCGCAAACTCGCCTCGCTCCTTCATGGCTAGAAGCGTCGTGATGACCTGCAGCGTCTTCCCGAGGCCCATGTCGTCGGCAATGAGGGCGCCGAGTCCGAGCATCAGGTTTCTCATGAGCCACGAATAGCCTCTTTCCTGATAGGGGCGCAGCACCGCGTTGAGGCCCGAAGGCAGCGGAATCGAATCCACGCGCCCGAACTCACGGGTGCGCTCAATCAGGTCGTCGGGAACCGAGACGGCCGTGCCGTCGTCGAGTTCGCCCGTATAGACGGCCTTCATCATGTCGAGATATCCCGCACTCTCCATGAAGTCGACCTTCGCCTTCAGCTTTCTGAGCACTTCGGGATCGAGATACACGAACTCGTCATTGAAGGGAATGACCTCTCCCACATGAGCCATGACAGCCTCAAATTCTTCCTTGGTGAGCACCCGCTCTCCCAGAGACACCTTCCAGTCAAAGCTTCCGACGGACTCCTTCGTGATCATACCCTTGCCCGTGCTGCCCGACATGGAGACGGACAGCTTCGGCTTGAGGAGATTGCTGAGGCTCTTGGGGAGCATGACGCGGGCGCCGAGCAACTCGAGCGAAGGCACGGCGTCAAAGAGAAAGTCGCGCAGTCCGTCCTTCGGGAGCGTCGCCGGCTTGCCCTTTGAGTCGAGCACTGCCCTGAGCTCGTTGCAGTAGACGGCGAGGGATTCGAAGACGGAAAGGATCGCCAGACGGTCGGCCTCGAACTTCTCCTCCTTGAGCACGTCCCTGTAGAGCACGGGACGCGCCTTGGGACCGGCGTTGCGGGGAAGGACGCCGAGATTAACCGTCACGTTGCCGTTCTTCGCAGTGCGAACCGTCATGACGGGACCCCAGGAGAGCTGCATGAAGGCGAGCGAGAACGGCTTGAGGAACTTGCGCACGAGCGTAATGTCGGCTTGGGCGATGCCGTAATCGAGCGCCGAGCTCAGGGGCCTGGCCATCAGGGCGTAAAGCGGATCGCCCGCAAAGGTCGAAGGCACGCGCGCCGAGAATTCGACATATTCGGTCATCAGCACGGAGAGAAGCGTAAAGAGCCTGCCGGTCCGCGTGGATTGCGCGAGCGGGCACCCGCTCTTCTTGAATATGCCGAGAACATCCTTCGAGAGAATCGCGCCCGTCTCCTCGACGAACCTGCGCACGCCAACCGCCTGCATCGCAGGCATCCACATCGCCGCCACCTTGTCGCGACCTTCCGTCTTGAGGTGCACGAGCACGGGGACCGCAGCCCCCTGCCTCAGGAGCATGACGGCGGCCTTCGCGACTCGGCTCCAGGGTTCGAGACCGGGGGCGGACGCGGGCGTGCGCCCGTCGAGCTCGGAGAGCGAGATGATGAGGCGGCCCCGGTCCATCATCGACGCATCGAGACTGCGGCCGCGCGGTATGCGAAGCGACATCATGAAGCGACCGTCCGCCCAGAGAAGTTCCGGCAGCACGCGTCCACCTGAGAAGGCGGACTGGAACTTGTTCCAGAGCTCGTCAACGTCATGCCCCTGACCTTCGTGGGAACGGGACCTGCTCATCACGGGGGCGACGAGCTTTTCATAGCGGTAGCGTGAAAGCGCCTTCCCGCCCTCGACCGATGCGGGCAGAAGCGACGCGAGGCGCTTGAGATATCCGCCCTCAATTTCCTCGAGCAGAGGGAGCGCTTCGCCGTCCCCCTCTTCTGCCTCCCCCTTGGGATCGGCGAGCGCAAGCCAGACAAGAGGATCCGGCTCGAACAGCGAGACGGACTTGTCAAGATCGATACCGCGATCGCGCAGAAGTCCGGGCAGATCAACGCCCCTGAAGTGGAAGACCCACATCGGGTCCGCGTCTATCGTCTTCACCATTCCGTAGTAGACACCCGCAATATGCTTGCAGGGAACCGCATCGTCGGGACACGAGCAGGACATGCGGAACTCCCTCCACGACTGCGGGAAGAGGCTGATGCCGAGCTCCGCTGCAATCTCGCCGACCTCGGGGTCGAGCTCGCCCTCGAGAAGCTTCGCAAGCAGCGCGGGCCTCTCGGCAACAGCATCGACGAGCCTCGTGACGTCCTCGGACGGCAAGGGCTTCAAGTCAATCGCAACCTCGTAGGGCGAGTAGGCGCTGCCATGCGCAATCGCCTCGACCCTGAGCTTCGCGGGATTGAACTGCATGTCGTCGATGCGCCCCGTGTTGTAGTAGGTGCGCCCACGGGGCAGCCTGTTCTCATAATCCAAATGCGTGAGTGCGTCGATCCACTGCTTTCCCCACCATGTCGTGCCGAACTGTACGCGTCTGGCCATGCCTGAGCTCCCTCATGTCCTCAAAAGTTTCAGTCTACCAAGTCGAGCTGAAATACATCTCCTCCACAACCGAAGCCGCCTCTCAACTTTTGTAGATCTCCCCATCAATGTCTTCGGCCTTGAGCTTTCGAAGGAAGACATGGTGCGGCTCGACAACTTTCAGCAGACGGTCTTCGTGAATTTCTCTAAAACGGTACGTCAATCGTCTGGATCTGCCCTTCTTGAGGGTAGACTTCCGCATAGTCAAGAGCGCGCCTGCGCCGACAGCATCCGAGCCGAAAGCATCTGCGCGAACCTAGGCCGCATGAAGCCCGAACATTGGCCGTAAGAACCCATCAGGAGAACCGCCCCGCGCCAACCATCACGCATCCCGAAGAACAACTGCTTCTCGACTGTTTTTTTTTCCTACAGCTGGTTCGACACCATTGACTACGGACGCCAAGTCGAGTTGCGCGAGATTACGAAGGAGAGGGTCAAAAAGCTGCTCAACGACTGGAAGAAGGCAGGCTGGATGGAGTTGATTTCGCGCTACAACAAGGGCTTCGACATCCTACCCACGGAAGACTTCTTTTGGGAGATGGGCGCTCGTTATCCGCACGAGATTTTCAAGGCCGAAGTCCAAAGGCGCGGCGAGAGGTACGCCAGGGTCAATCGCAATGCCATTCATGTTGTTGATGTCATGTTCGGCATTTTCACTGCCTGTGCGGACCTCAAGAACGGCAAGTCCGTCGAAGATCAGACCGCCGGGATTCGGAAGCTGATGGACGAGCCGGACGGCCCTTAAGCTTCAAGAAGACGATCAAGGCTTGGTTGGAGGATCCGAAGTTCAGGCCCATGTTCGTCATCCTGCCCGATGAGGTGATGAATGAGTGGGCTGAGTGGCTCGCAAAGAAGAGCTTCGACTTGACGGCGACCGGGATCTTTTCGGTCGAATTGCCGGCCAAGCAACTCGGCTTGATTCAGGCGTGCACGCCGAGGTCAACCATCAATAGGCTTTATTCTCTTCGCAACGGCTTCTGGCTTTCCGAAAGCCCTTGGGCCTACGTGGGCACCATGCACGATGACTGGCCCCGGATGATTCTCACGGCCATGCGGCAGCTGGTTATGGAAAACGATCCGGCGGCCGCCTTCAAGACGGCGCGTGCCGCTCAGAAGGCATCGCTTTGCACCCGCACGTTCCCCGAGATGACGGCCAATTGGTTCTACGGTCAGATTCTCTATGCCAACCGCGACGTGCCGAAGCGGGTCTTGAGATAGATCTGCGACTCGCGGTTGAAGATCGAGCCGTCCTTGCCGAGCGCGCCGCTGTCGGAGCTGGAGCCGTTTTCAAGAATGAAGCCGACGGAGAGGCCGTTGCCCAGGTCTTCGGAGCATTTGAGGCCGAGGCGAGAACCGGCGAAGTTGCCCGAAGTCATTTCCAGGCTGTTGCCGCCGCTCTCGGCGACGTGCTTGTAGGTGAGGCCGGTGTCGATGGCGCCGTAGACCTTGACGCCTGCAGCGGCACAGGTGCCTGCGGCGAGGAGCGACGCAAGGGCAGCGGCCGTTTTTCCAAACTGCATGATGTTGTCTTTGACGAAGTCTGCTGAAGGGTGAATGAGGAGAGCCTTCGGAGGTCCGAGGGGCGGAATGGTTTTAGGTCTTGATTTTTTTTTGAGGAATTCTTGACATTTCCAAAAACCTATGTAAAATACGACTTCTCAGATGCGGGAGTAGCTCAGTTGGTAGAGCGCAACCTTGCCAAGGTTGAGGTCGCGAGTTCGAGACTCGTCTCCCGCTCCAGGATGGCGCGATAGCAAAGTGGCTATGCACCGGATTGCAAATCCGTTCACGGCGGTTCGATTCCGCCTCGCGCCTCCAGACATCTGCGGGAGTAGCTCAGTTGGTAGAGCGCAACCTTGCCAAGGTTGAGGTCGCGAGTTCGAGACTCGTCTCCCGCTCCAGAATTCAAGAGAAAAGGAAGCGGCAGGCTTCCTTTTTTCGTATGTACGCTCCGAAAATCCAGAGAGCGTCCGAAGCATCGGCTTCGGTGCCGGAATGACGGAATTGGTAGACGTAGCGGACTTAAAATCCGCCGCAACAAAATTGCGTACGGGTTCGACCCCCGTTTCCGGCACCATCAGACATCAGGCCCCGCGGACACCCGCGGGGCCTTTTTTCTTGTTGATCCGCCCGTCCCGACATCTGAATTGTTCGGCTTACGCGCGTAACTTGCCCGCGCGCAAGCCTGCAATGATTAGGCCCGTCTGAACAGGCGCACATTTCTAAAATGGACGGGAACCATCAACGACCGGACGGCGTCAGGCTCCTCCCCTCGCCGCTCCTCATGAGATCCAAGACCATGCAAAGAAGACAACTCATCGGAGCCGCCGCAACTGCGGGCTCCGTCACGATCGCCCCCGCCCTTCTGACGGGCTGTGCTGCCGCCCCTAAGTCCGAACCCGCCGCAACCGTTGCGACGCTCCCCGAAGGTGCGTCCGCCCACGTGACCGCCGTGGCGCCGACGGGTGCCTACAGGGGCTGCGTGCTTGATGGCACGGGCGTGCGCCGCTGGCTCGGCATTCCCTTCATCAAAAATCCTTACGAGCCCGTGCGCCGCTACCTGAAACCCGAACCCTACGGCGCGCACGAGGGCGTCATGGACTGCCTGAAGCACGGCAGCATTCCGCTCCAGCCCAATCCCGACAAGAATGTCGAGAAGAAGATGGTGGGCGGCGACGGTCCGCTCTGCCTGAACATCTGGGCGCCGAAGGCGGGTGAGAACCTTCCCGTCATGGTCTGGGTGCCGGGCGGCGGATCGATCAGCTGTGCCCAGAACGACGAACGTTTCGACGGCACGAACTTCGCCCGTGACGGCGTCGTGCTCGTCACCCTCGCCTACCGCGTGAACGTCGACGGCTTCCTCAAGCTCAGGGGCGGAGACTCAGGCAACGGCAACCGCGATATTCTCGAAGGCCTGCGATGGGTCAAGGCCAACATCGCGGCCTTCGGCGGAGACCCCGACAAGATCACGGCCTTCGGCCAGTCGGCGGGCGGCACCCACCTCGTCGACGTGATCGCCTCTCCGTACACGAAGGGACTGCTGGCAGGTGCCGTCATCCAGAGTCCGTCAGCCGTCGCACAGTGGCGGGATGCTGCCCAGGCCGAGGAAGCCGCAAAGCTCGTCTGCGACGCCATCGGCTGCGAACCCACCCGCGAAGCCATGCTGAAGATACCCAATGAAAGCCTTGCGGCCTTCGGATCGCTTGCGGGCAGGCTCGCGAAGAACGCCGCATGGGCCCGGAGCACCAACGGCAACATCGCGCTCTTCAAGGCATACGTGGGCGACGACTTCATGCCGGTGCGTCCCGTGGACGCCATCGCTGCCGGCGCGTGCGAGGGTCTCGCCGTGATCAGCGGTTCCACCCGTTCCGAGTGGAGACACTACATCGTTCCCAACGGCCTCATCGCCAAGGTGAACGAAGCTGCGGTGAAGGCGCTCTGCGTCAACGCCGGGCTTTCCGCCGATCTGCCCGAAGCCTACCGCCGTGCAGGCAGGGGCTCGACGCCGGGCGACATATTCGCCCAGATCCAGAGCGACATCATCTTCCGCATGCCGTGCGTGCGGCTCATGGAATCCCTGCGCAGGGGCGGCGCGACGGTCTGGGCCTACAGCTTTGACTGGGAGAGTCCCGTCGAAGGAAAGAGCGGCGTTCCCATCGGAGCCGCCCACTCGAACGACGTTCCGTTCGTCTTCGACAACCTCGATGCGCCCCGCTCCCTCAAGTCGAACGGTGCCGACGCTCCGAGGTCCCTCGCCTACGCCATGCATTCCTCGTGGGTTGAGTTCGCGAAGACGCAGAAGGCTCACTGGCCCGAATTCGAATTCCGCACCCGCAGGGCCCTCTCCTTCACGAGGACCCCGTCCCTCGTGAGCGATCCCTGGGCGTTTGAGCGCCTCGCCAATCCCGCCCGCTGAGCAGTCGGACTCATCTGACGGCAAGGCCCCGCTGCGACATTGTGCGCAGCGGGGCCTTGTTTTTGGAACGGACGAACCGCCCATGAAAAACGGGCCCCGATCCCGAAGGATTGGAGCCCGTGTTTTCTTTGTCAGCCGATCAGGCAAGCTGAGCGGCAGATCCCGAAGTCATTAGAAGAGGCTGCAGGCAACGAAGCCGAGAGCGACGGAAATGACGATGGCGATGACGCCCGGGATGAAGAAGGAGTGGTTGAAGACCCACTTGCCGATGCGGGTGGAACCCGTGTAGTCCATCTGGACGGCGCCGAGGAGGGTCGGGTACGTCGGGAGAACGAACAGGGCGGACACAGCGGCGAAGGAAGCGACCAGCATGTAGGAGTCGCCCGGGTTGGCAGCGGTGATGCCGAGAGCGGCGACGATGGCCGGGGTGATGGCCTTGGCCGTAGCAGCCTGGGAGTACAGGAGCATGGCGGCAATGAAGAACACCACAGCGAGGAGAGCCGGATACTGGGCAACGGAGTCAGCAGCCATGGCCTTGATTTCAGCGGAGTGGCCGGAAACGAACGTGTCACCGAGCCAAGCCACGCCGAACACGCAGATGCAGGCGATCATGCCGGACTGGAAGACGGAAGACTGACCGATCTTGTTGATGTCGATCTTGCAGCAGAAGGAGATCAGCGTGGCGATGATGAACATGAAGCACCAGATAGCGGCGTCACGCGGCACAACGACCGGGGAGATCAGGCCAACAGCCGGGGAGATGGCGGAGGCGTAGAAGACAACGCAGAGAACGCCGAGGAGGAAGATAAGGACGGACGTCTTGGCGCCGGCCGGGAGTTCCTTCTTTTCAGCAGCGTTCGGGGCCTTGACGAGACCCTTTGCAAGGCGTTCCTTGTAGACCGGGTCAGAGCTCAGGTCCATGTTGGAGATGAGCGTCATGATGAAGGCCGTAAGCATGCAGCCGGCGAACGTCGTGACGATCCAGATGCCGAGCAGGGCGGGGTAGGACCAGCCGAACTTTTCAAGCACGCCGGACATGTAGATCACAGCGGCGGAAACCGGGGAGGCCGTAATGGCGATCTGGGAGGCAACCACAGCGATGGAAAGCGGAACAGCCGGACGGATGTTCTGTTCCTTGGCGACTTCAACGATAACCGGGATCATCGAGAAGGCGGTGTGGCCCGTGCCGGCGAAGAGCGTAAGCACATAGGTCACGACCGGAGCGAGATAGTTGATCTGCTTCGGGTTGCGACGGAGGACGCGTTCAGCGATGCGAACGAGGTAGTCGAGACCGCCGGCGAGCTGCATGGCAGCAATAGCGGCAATCACGGAAGCGATGATGAGAATCACGTCCCAGGGCACATTACCCGGCTTCATGCCGAAGCCAAGGCCGAGGACGAGAACGCCGGCGCCGCCGACGTAGCCAATGCCGATGCCGCCAAGGCGGACACCGAGGAAGATCGCGGCGAGAACGACCACGAACTGGAGAAGGGTGATGAAGTCCATATTAGCTTCAAAAACGGCGGGAGCCGCTTTTGAATCCTCTCTTTTCTTTGGTTGGTTAATCGAAGCAATCCGGCTTGGGCAGGAGCCCAAACCGGAGTGCTTCGTTTTTTTTGTCCGGGACCACCCTTTTTCAGAGCGGCCTGGATCCAGACTTTATTCTCTTACTTTTCGAACTTCGGGTTGATGAGGTTTTCGTACGTGAAGACCTTGTCCCACTGTTCCTGGGTAAGCATCTGCTTTTCTTCGACAACGAGCTGGTGGAGGGACTTGCCGGTGAGGAAGCCTTCACGAGCGATGTTGGCGCAGGGCTTGTAGCCGAAGTGCGGCTTCAGGATCGTGATGATGCCGAGGGAACCCATGACGAGATCCTTGCAGTGTTCGGCGTTCACGACGATACCGTCGATGCACTTTTCACGCAGATGGTTGCAGGCATTCGTCATGACCTTCATCTGCATGTAGAGGGCGAACGTAATGACCGGTTCCATGACGTTCAGTTCGAGCTGGCCGGCGGAAGAGGCGAGCATGACCGTCGTGTCGAGACCAATGGCGAGGAAGGCAGCCTGGTTGGTGACTTCCGGGATCACGGGGTTGACCTTGCCCGGCATGATGGAGGAACCCGGCTGGAGCTGCGGAAGGATGAGCTCGGAGAGACCCGTACGCGGACCGGAAGCGAGGAGACGGAGGTCGTTGCAGACCTTCGTGAGCTTGACGGCGAGGCTCTTCACAGCGGAAGAGAGAGCAACGTAGGAGCCGCAGTCGGACGTAGCAGCGATGAGGTCTTCGCTGTTGCGGAAGTCGATGCCGGTGATTTCAGCGAGGTGCTTGACAGCCTTGGCCGGGAACTCCGGATGCGTCGTCACGGTCGTGCCGATGGCGGTAGCGCCGAGGTTGACAACCTTGAGGTGTTCCTGAGCTTCCTTGATCGTCTTGATTTCGTCGGCGATGGTGAAGCCCCAGCCGTGGAATTCCTGACCGAAGGACATCGGAACGGCGTCCTGAAGGTGGGTACGGCCCATCTTGAGAACGTCCTTGGTTTCTTCAGCCTTCTTGTAGAAGGAAGCGACGAGGTCTTCAACAGCCTTGAGAAGGACGTTGGAGCGAAGGATCAGGGACAGGTGGAAGGCCGTCGGGTAGGAGTCGTTCGTGGACTGACCGAAGTTGGCGTGGTCGTTCGGGGAGACCTTCTTGTCGCCCTTCGGGAGGCCGAGGTGTTCGCAAGCGAGGTTGCAGAGCACTTCGTTGCAGTTCATGTTCGTGGACGTGCCAGCGCCACCCTGGAGCCAATCGGTGACGAACTGGTCGTTGTACTTGCCAGCGATGATCTGATCGCAGGCCCAGATCAGGGCGTCAGCGACGTCGGCCGGGATGCAGCCAAGTTCCTTGTTCGTCATCACGGAGGCCTTCTTCACATAGCCGTAGGCGATGGCGAAGAACGGTTCCTGGGACATCGGCATTTCGGTGATGTTGAAGTTGTGCTTACCACGCATCGTCTGGACGCCGTAGTAGGCTTCATCCGGAATCTCGAGTTCGCCAAGGAAGTCGCTTTCAATACGAGACATTTTATTTGCTCCTCAAATATTCGGGTCGGACCAGACAGAGAGAATTCTCTGCTGGTGATCCTCACCGTTTGTGTTTCCCGCGGGGCGTTATGTTTGGTCCTGAACGCTGATCCCGGGAAACGGGTCGAAACCGCAAGAGGTGATCAAATGATCTCAAACCAAAAGATCACCTCTCACGACCTACATTTTACTGCCTAGCCGGCTTAATGGGAATAGCCTTTTTCTGGGTCGGCAGAACCTTGTCGTAACCACGCATGCCCTGTTCAGCCATCTTGCGGCGGATGAAGGCGATCTGCGTCTTCAGGGGAAGTTCCTTCGGGCAGAAGTCATGGCAGGCAAGGAGGGACATGCAGCCGAACACGCCGGATTCGTCACCGACGATATCGTAGTAGTCGGCGTCGTTACGCGTGTCGCGCGGGTCGAGACGGAAGCGGGCGATCTTGTTGATGCCAACGCCGCCGACGAAGTCCGGGCGGATGCGAACCGTACCGCAACCGGCGATACAGCAGCCGCATTCCACGCAGCGGTCGAGAACGTAGATGTCTTCGGCGAGCTGCGGGTCCATCGGGACTTCCTTCTTGCGAAGGTCGACTTCCTCTTCCTTCATGTGAACCCACGTTTCCATGCGTTCGGACATGTTGCGCATCCACTTGCCGGTGTTGACCGAGAGGTCGCCGATAAGTTCGAAGGCGGGAAGCGGGGCGAGCGTGAATTCCGTCGGAAGGTCACGCGTCAGCGTACGGCAGGCGAGACCCGGCTTGCCGTTGATCATCATGGCGCAGGAACCGCAGATGCCGGCGCGGCAGACGAAGTCGAACTGGAGCGTCGGATCCTGGGTGTCGCGAAGTTCATTGAGAGCAATGAACAGCGTCATCGAGTCGGATTCTTCCAGCTCATAGGTCTGCATGTGCGGCACGCTCTCAGGATCCTGCGGGTTGAAGCGCAGGATGCTGATCTTGAGCATGCGGTGCTGCTTGTTGGTGGTCTGTTGAATATCAGCCATTTTGACGTCAATCTCCAAAATTAGTCTTTCAGCGGTTCATCAACGCGTTCGTTCTTGCCCTTGAGGCGCTTCGGCAGCAGATCCTGGTAGGGCATGAGGGCGTCCTGAATAGCGAAGCGGTCGGCACCGGCGGCTTCCATCTTGGCGCGGATAGCGTCAACTTCAGCCTGGCGCTTGGCCGATTCCGGATTTTCGATGTAGTTCTTCACACCGTAGCCGCGGAAGCCCGGGGGAAGTTCCATCTTGCTGATATCAAGCTTTTCGTAGTTGAGGGTCGGCAGCGTGTCGCCTTCCTTCCACGTAGCGATCGTACGGTTGAGCCATTCGATGTCGTTACGAACCGGGAAGTCTTCGCGGTAGTGAGCGCCGCGGGATTCCTTGCGGTTGAGAGCGCCGTAGGCCACGGAGAGGGCCACGCGGAGCATCTTCTGGGTACGGTAGGCGTAGATGAGCTCGGGGTTCGGGCCGACCACGTCCTTGACGGACACCTTGAAGGAGCGCTTGTAGAGCTCTTCAAGTTCAGCGACGGCGGATTCCATGTCAGCGCCCTTGCGGAAGATGCCGATCTTCGTCGTCATGATTTCCTGCATGCGGGTGCGGATTTCATAGGCGTTTTCAGAGCCGCCATTGTTCATGAAGGACTTCAGGCGAGCCTCTTCCTTGGCGAGAGCGCCGTAGATGAGGGACGTCGGGATGTCGATGCCGTTTTCAGCCTTGTCGCAGAAGTCGGCGATGAATTCACCGACGATCATGCCGGCCACGACGGTTTCAGCAACGGAGTTGCCGCCGAGGCGGTTGAAGCCGTGCATGTCCCAGCAGGCGGCTTCGCCAGCAGCGAAGAGGCCCTTGAGCGTCGGGGATTCGCCGGTCGGCTTCGTACGCACGCCACCCATGGTGTAGTGCTGGGCCGGACGGACGGGCACCCATTCCTTCGTCGGGTCAACGCCGAGGAAGTAATGGCAGATTTCGTAGACTTCACGCAGCTTGTGCTTGATGTGGTGTTCGCCAAGAAGCGTGATGTCGAGCCAGATGTGTTCGCCAAAGCGGCTCTTCACACCCTTGCCCTGGGCAATGCGTTCTTCCATGCGGCGGGAAACCACGTCGCGGGAGGCGAGTTCCTTCTTTTCCGGTTCGACGTCCGGCATGAAGCGGTGGCCGTCGACGTCGCGGAGCAGACCGCCGTCACCACGGCAACCTTCCGTGACGAGAATGCCGGCGGGGAAGATGCCGGTCGGGTGGAACTGGATGGCTTCCATGTTGCCGAGGGAGGCGACGCCCGTTTCGAGAGCGAGGTCGTAGCCGGTGCCTTCGCAGATGACGGCGTTCGTCGTCACGCGATAGATACGGCCGGCACCGCCCGTGGCGATGGCCGTAGCCTTGGACACGTAGGCCATGAGTTCGCCCGTGATGAGGCAGCGAACGATGGCGCCGTAGCAGCGCTTGCCGTCGTGAATCAGAGAGAGGGCTTCAACGCGTTCGATGACCGGGACCTGTTCGGCGATGATGCGGTCGGAAACGGCGTTGAGCATGGAGTGACCGGTACAGTCGGACACGTAGCAGGTACGCCACTTCTTCGTGCCGCCGAAGTCACGCTGGGCGACGAGGCCGGCAGCTTCCTTGCGTTCGGTAATGGTGACCTTTTCACCATTGATGATGACCTGGCGATCACCCGGGGTGATGCGGCTCCAGGGCACACCCCAGGCAGCGAGCTCACGCACGGCCTTCGGGGAGGTGTTCACGAACATGCGGACGACTTCCTGGTCAGCACCCCAGTCGGAGCCGCGGACCGTGTCGCCGAAGTGGACGTCTTCGTTGTCGCCGACGCCCTTGATGACGTTGCCGAGCGAAGCCTGCATGCCGCCCTGAGCAGCCTTGGAATGGCTGCGCTTCGGCGGAACCAGCGACAGGACGATCGAGTCATGCCCACGGCGCTTGGCAGCAACGGCCATACGCAGACCGGCAAGACCGCCACCGATCACGAGCACGTCGGTGTAGATAATTTTCATTTCCAATGGTCTCCTAGATCCAAAGACGATGTGCCGAGAGCGAAACTGGGGTTCCGCCCTGCCCGGCACGGGGTCAGATTCCGTCAATTCACCTGAATCGCCGTTCTCCTGGTGCGACTCAGTTGAACTGGCCTCTTCACGACCTTGCGGCAGTCGTTCAAGAGGCGGACTTTGAAGCAAGAAAGTAACGCTTTCTTTCTCCGCATTCCTTATATCAGCTTTGCCGAAATCGGGTAGCGGGAAAGTCGGGAGGATGACGTCTGCGTCAAACTTTGCCCAATCTTTACGATCTGCCTTCTCGAAAAGCTACGTATTTCTACGGTCACCCGTGTCAGCATCGATTCTTTCGAACTAGGCAAAACACCCAAGGCGGCTTTTCTTAAGTCACGCGCAGTTTATTACTACTACCACCTCAGAAACATTCGGGGTAACCCTAGGTTTCTGTTTTTTTTCTTACGATTCAGTCAAGGGTCCTCAAATCTCTGATCGCCCCGCTTCTCCTGATTCCCCAAGCATTCGCCCGATCCGCCCTCCGGCGCCCCCCGAACGGGCTCCTACCTAGGACTGCGCGCCAACCTATCCCAAGGTACTACCACTCAAGTAATACACGTTAACCCCTAAAATGCCTTAAATGTTAATCTCGTTGTAGGCCGTCTCGCCTAGGGAATTCTGCGTATTTATACTCACTTTTCCTCCTCATAGGCTTTATAGTGTTCCTTAACAAATCCGATAGAATCACCCCCTATCGTGCAAAATTTTCCGATAGAATATAGGCATTCAGCGGATTTCGCCGCAACGCGCCCGACATGCGCGCACCGACTTCGGAGGATACCCACCATGCCCGTCAATCCCGTCCACACCGACAACGCCCCCGCCGCCATCGGCGCCTACAGTCAGGCGACGCTCGCCGAGGGCTTCCTCTTCACGTCGGGCCAGCTTGGTCTAGTGCCCGCAACGGGCGCACTTGCCGAGGGCGTCGAGGCTCAGGCTCGACAGGCCTTCGCCAATCTCGAGGCGATCTGTGCCGCAGCGGGCACCACGCTCGGCAACACCGTCAAGATGACGATCTTCCTTGCAGACATCAACGAGTTCGCCGTGGTCAACAAGGTGATGACCGAAGTCATGTCCGAGCCCTATCCCGCCCGCTCCTGCTTCGCGGTCGCCGCACTTCCCAAGGCCGCCCGCGTCGAGATCGAGGCCGTGGTGACGAGGCCGTAAGGCAATCCCCCCTCTTTGTATATATGCAGAACATGGCCGCCGCCCCGAAACAGCAGGAGCGCGCCTCGGGCGTCATCCGTCAGGAGAAGCTCGCGCCCCTTGACGTCAGGCTCGAGAAGCTCGGGCTCGTGCGCGACTGGGACTTTGCGCTTCACCTCCCGCTTCGCTATGAGGACGAGACGAGCGTCACACCCATCGGCTCGCTCGCCGTGAACACGCACGCCCAGATCGAGGGCCGCGTCGCAGACCAGCGCTTCGTGCGCACGGGCCGCGGTCAGCAGCTTCAGGCCGTCGTCGAGGATTCGACGGGCAGCATCACGATCCGCTTCCTCCACTACTTCCCGTCCATCCAGAAGCAGCTTGCCGTCGGCAGCACCGTGCGCCTCTACGGCGAGCCGCGCGAGGGCTACTACGGCGGGCTCGAGATGGTGCATCCGCGCATCAAGTCCGGCAAGGCTGCCGAGACCGAACTGCCCAAGGCGCTCACGCCCGTCTACCCCGCAGGCGAAGGCATCCAGCAGCGATGGCTTCGCAAGCGCATCGACCGCGCACTGCTCGATCTGGACCTCACGGACCTCGTGCCCGAGGCGGTCAGGACGAAGTTCGGCCTTCCCGGCCTTCGCGAAGCACTCTCCTACATCCACACGCCGCCCTCGGGCGCCGACGTCATCGGTCTGCAGGAGCGCTCCGCCCCCGCCTGGCGCAGGCTCATCTTCGACGAACTCCTCGCCCAGCAGATCACGCTGCGCGAATCGCGCGCCGTGGCCTTTCAGCGCACCGCCCCGCCGCTCGCGGGCGACGACACCGAACTGGTCGGCTGCTTCCTTGCGCAGCTTCCCTTCAACCTCACGAACGCCCAGCGCCGCGTCACGGACGAGATCCTCGCCGATCTGGCCGCGAACCGTCCCATGCACCGCCTCGTTCAGGGCGACGTCGGCAGCGGCAAGACCGTCGTAGCTGCGCTCGCCGCCCTGCGCGCCGTGGCCTCGGGTCATCAGGCCTCCCTCATGGCGCCCACCGAGATCCTCGCCGAGCAGCACTTCAGGAAGATCGCCGCCTGGCTCGATCCTCTGGGCATCCGCACCGCCTGGCTCACGGGCCGCCTCAAGACCGCGGAGAAGAATGCCGCGCTCGAGGCCGTCGCCTCAGGCGAAGCACGCATCGTCATCGGCACCCACGCCCTCATTCAGGAAGGCGTCAAATTCGCGAACCTCGGGCTTGCGATCGTCGACGAGCAGCACCGCTTCGGCGTTGCCCAGCGACTTGCGCTGCGCACCCGCCCAGAGTCCGCCCTCGTCCCTCACCTCCTGATGCTCTCCGCGACCCCGATTCCGCGCACGCTCGCCATGAGCTACCTCGCGGACCTCGACGTCTCGGTCATCGACGAGCTGCCGCCCGGCCGCACGCCCGTCGTCACCAAGACCGTGAAGACCTCCCGCAAGGACGACGTGCTTTCCGTCGTGAGGAGCGTCGTTGCGCAGGGCCGCCAGGTCTACTGGGTCTGTCCGCTCATCGAGGAAAGCGACAAGCTCGACCTCACACCCGCGACCGTCTGCCGCGACGACCTTCAGCAGCGCCTGCCCGACCTCACCGTCGGCCTCGTGCACGGTGCGATGCCCGCTGCCGAGAAGGATGCCGTCATGCAGGACTTCGTCTCGGGCCTCACCCAGATTCTCGTCGCCACCACCGTCATCGAGGTGGGCGTCGACGTTCCCAATGCAACCCTGATGGTGATCGAGCACGCAGAGCGCTTCGGCCTCGCGCAACTCCACCAGCTTCGCGGCCGCGTCGGCCGCGGCGCCGCCCAGAGCGCCTGCATCCTGCTTTTCGGCGAGGACATCTCGCCCGCGGGATGGGAGCGCCTCAAGGCGATCAGGGACACGACCGACGGCTTCGAGATCGCGAGGCGCGACCTCGAGATGCGCGGCCCCGGAGAATTCCTCGGCGAACGCCAGTCGGGCACGCCGCTCCTACGCTTTGCGGATCTCGATCGCGACGAGGCGCTCCTTGCCGCCGCACGCCGCACGGCCGATGCCTGGCTCGAAAAGGACAGGGATGCGGCCCTCAGGCACGCGGCCCGCTGGTTCAAGACGGCTGGCGAATTCCTAGCCGCATGAGCCCTTTGCGAAACGTCCCGCAACCGCACTAACATATTCACACAATCCACAAACAAGGATCCCTGATCATGACTCTCACCGAACTCAAGTACGTCATCGCGGTGGCCCGTGAAAGGCACTTCGGCCGCGCCGCCGAATCCTGCTTCGTGAGTCAGCCCTCCCTTTCCGTCGCCATCAAGAAGCTCGAGGAAGAGCTCGGCGTCTCGATCTTCGAGCGCCGCACGCCCGACATCTCGATCACGCCCGTGGGCGCCGCCATCATCGAGCAGGCCCAGAAAGTGCTCGAGGAAAGCCGTCTCATCTCCGAGATCGCCAAGCGCGGTCAGGATCCGCTCGCCGGCCCGATCCGCCTCGGCATGATCTACACGGTCGCCCCGTACCTCATGCCCGAGCTCATCGTGAAGCTCTCCACGCTCGCCCCGAAGATGCCCGTCTACCTTGAGGAGACGTACACCACCGAGCTCATCTCCCAGCTGCGCACGGGCGCCATCGACGTCGCCATCATGGCCGACACGATCTCCGACACGGGCTTCATGACCCAGGCCCTCTATCAGGAAAGCTTCGTCGTCGCCGTTCCGTCCCACCATCCGTGGGTCAACCGCAACTACATCGGTCCGCAGGAACTGCGCGACCAGACGATGCTTCTGCTCGGCGCCGGCCACTGCTTCCGCGACCAGATCATCGGCATCTGCCCGGACCTCGTGCGCGCCAACATCGGCATCGCCGACGTCCAGCGCACGGTCGAGGGCTCCTCGCTGCAGACGATCTGCCACATGGTCGCCCAGGGGCTCGGCATTACCGTGCTGCCCGCCTCCTGCGTGCCCTATCTGCGCTCGAACGTCAACAGCATCAAGACGATTCCGTTCAAGAGCCCGTCGCCCTCGCGCCGCGTCATCATGGTCTGGCGCAAGAGCTTCACGCGCATGAGCGCGATCGAGACGCTCGCCCAGGCGGTCAAGAGCACCACGCTCAACGGCTGCTTCTATCTTGACGAGCCGCCCGTCGCCGACTGAGCCGCACCGCCGAGGCCATCATGACCCAACCCGACACCCGAACGGGCGCGGAGCCCGGTCCGTCCGCGCAGGCGGCCCAGCCTGAGCCCCACGCCCAGTCGCCCGCCGCCGAACGCAACCGCGGCCCGCAGACGCTGCGTTCCATGCTCAGCTTCAGCGAGCGCGTCGACCTGCTCATCCGCGTCGTACTTGCCGTGGCCGTCTCGATCGGCTGCTACTTCATCATCGAGCCGTTCCTCACCGCGATCGTCATCGCGGCGATTCTCGCCGTCGTCACATGGCCGCTCTTCGCGAGCGCCCGTTCGTCGGCGGGCGGCTCCACGACGCTACCCGCGCTCCTGATGGTCTTCCTGCTCATCATCGGCGTGCTGATCCCGTCGAGCTTCCTGCTCATCGCGCTCGCACAGCAGATCCCCAAGGGCATCTCCGTCATCCGCGAATGGATCGCCAGCGGCTTCACGATTCCGCCCGCCATCTCCGAGATTCCGGGCATCGGCCCTTGGCTTCACGACCAGCTGCTCTTCGCGATCGACCCCGCGTCGCTCTCGACCACCATGCAGAAGCTCCTCGAGCCGCTCTCGGCCGCGCTTCTCAATGCAGCCGTCAACGTGAGCAACATCCTCCTGCAGCTCGCCCTCGTCACCTTCATCGTGTTCTTCTTCTACCGCGACGGCGCCTGGTTCGCCGACCGCGTGCAGGCCCTGATGAAGCGCGTCTCGGGCGACCTCTCGAACGAACTCACGAAGATCCTCGTCAACACGACCCGTTCCGTCGTCTTCGGCCTCGTGGGCACCGCGCTCGGCCAGGCCGTCGTCGCAGGCATCGGCTTCTGGATCGCAGGCGTGCCTGGCATCCTCATGCTCTGCACACTCGTCTTCGTCCTCTCGATCGTCCCGATCGGACCTCCCCTCGTCTGGGGCCCGTCCGCCATCTGGCTCTACTCGCAGGGTGAAACGGGCATGGCCGTCTTCCTCGTCCTCTGGGGGCTCCTCGCCGTCTCGAGCGTGGACAACTTCCTCAAGCCGATCCTCATCGCGCGCGGCTCCTCACTGCCCCTCGCCCTCATCTTCCTGGGCGTCTTCGGCGGCGTGATCGCCTTCGGCTTCCTCGGCCTCATCCTCGGCCCGATCCTGCTCGCCGTCGGCCTCTCCATGCTTCAGGCATGGCTCAAGAATCCGATCCTCGCCGCGAAGCTTGATCCCGACCGTCCCCGCAGAAGCAGGCGTCCGATCAAGCGGGAGAAACGCGAAAGCACTCAAGCCAAGGGAAATTCCCTAGATAATCCATCTGATCAGGAAAACACCTCCGAATAACTACGGAAAGTGTTGCGTATCAAGAGGTTGCAGAACTGCAACCTCCTTTTTTAGGACCCGATCAGGCCCTTTTGAAGCTCCTTTTTGCCTGAAGCAGTACGTAAAAACCTTCAGGCGCGATCCTTGACAGTAGGGCATACTAGCAACTGTATTCGGAGGACCGCCCTCAGGCGGAGTCTGTTACAGAGCGGCCCTACCCATAAAAACACTCAACAACCAAAGGATTTGGAGTTTCTTATGTCGATTCAAAGCTGGGTCGCCATTGCCGTGACGCTCGTTACGGTCTGGGCCCTGATCAAGCGCTATGAAACGCGACTGGTGCTTCTTGCCGCCGGTCTCTTCCTCTGCTGCATTAGTCTTGACCCGATGTACGGTCTTGACGCCATGGGCAAGTCCATGACGAACAAGTCCCTCATCATGGCAATCTGCGGCTCGATGGGCTTTGCCTTCGTGGCTTCCTACACGCAGTGTGACCGTTCTCTCGTTCACTACCTCGCCTCCCCGATCCGCGGCCTCGGCATCTTCCTGCTGCCGGTCTGCACGACGATCACGTTCTTCATCAACATCGCCATTCCGTCTGCCGCCGGCTGCGCTGCCGCCGTCGGTTCGACGCTCATTCCGGTGATGCTCCGCGCCGGCATCAAACCGGCCGCCGCCGCTGCTGCCGTTCTCGGCGGCACGATCGGTTCGTACCTCTCTCCGGGCACGTCCCACAACGTCTTCGTCGCCAACATGGCCAAGATGTCTGAAATGGACTTCATCGCCTATCACTCCACGTTCTCCCTGATGTGCGGTGCCATCCTCATCGTCGGCATTGCTCTCGTCGCCTTCATCCTCGGCGACCACAAGGGTGACAAGAACGCCCAGGTCGACGAATCCAAGCTCCAGAAGATGGACTTCGTTCCGTCCCCGCTCAAGGCCATCGTTCCGTTCGTGCCCATTGCCATCCTCGTGCTCGGCAACACCTGCCTTCCGGCCATCAAGATGGGCGTTGCCCAGGCCATGCTGATCGGCGCCATCGCCGCTCTCGTCATCGCCCGCGCCAACCCGCAGCAGCTCACGAAGGAATTCTTCAGCGGCATGGGCAAGGGCTATGCCGACGTGATGGGCATCATCATCGCCGCCGGCGTGTTCGCCGCCGGTCTCCGCGCCACGGGTCTCATTGACGCCGCCGTCGCCGCCCTTAAGGACTCCAACGAATTCGCCCGTTGGGGCGGCTCCCTCGGTCCGTGGATCATGGGCGTCATCACCGGTTCCGGCGACGCTGCCACCCAGGCCTTCAACGAAGCTGTGACCCCGCACGCCGAATCCTTCGGCATGACCATCCCGGGTCTTGGCGGTCTCGCCTTCCTGACCGGCGCTCTCGGCCGCACGATGTCCCCGCTCGCCGGCGTGACGATTCTCGTGTCCGGTATCGCCATGGTCTCCCCGATCGAAGTCATCAAGCGCACCGCCGTTCCGTGTATCGTCGCTGTCGTCGCCTGCGCTCTCCTGATGGTCTAATTCATCAGAGCCTGAAGTCCTCTCCGAGAGCTTCATGACAGAGACAAGAAGGGCCGTTCCGAAAGGTGCGGCCCTTTTCATTTCCCTCTTTCTCCCCGTCTCTCGCCTCTCGTCCTGCAGCGCCGCCCGCCCGATCCGCAGCCCCCTGCTCCACGCACCTCATCTCCTCCCGCTCCCGCCCCCAGAGACTGCGAAGGACCTTCCTGCGTGTCCGCGCCTGCCCATCCTTCACCTTCCCGCGGGATCCTCGGCACGGCAGACGACTGCAACCGGAACACCTCTCTCGCCGCCCCCGCTTCCTTGCGCTCATCGCCGCAGCTCCTCCCAACGTGATCGTCACGGCGAGGAACTCACGAGACTCGTGAAGGAAATTCGTGCGAGGAGATCAAGCATCTGCACGACTCCTTCATGAACATCATGACCAAGCAGGAATCCGACGGTCAAACGTTCCGTCCGCTTTCAGAAGCTTGAAAAAGCTAGACGAAACCGATGAGGGCTGTTTGATGCAGCCCGCTACTGCCCGAATTGGGTAGGGACTAGAATGGGGGGTTACGGCCCCCCAGAATCCCCTTCCAATCGATTGGGAGGGGATTATCAGTGTGCTCGGCATGAGCACGTCTCTAACGGGTGAAAGTCCCGAGCGCAGGGAGTA
>OBWJ01000414.1_pt1 | contig 31317 bp, 28 predicted proteins | sample 1495181 | NCBI WGS metagenome assembly OBWJ01 (sample SAMEA2580041, study PRJEB22360) | human gut metagenome
CCTCACAGGCCTTGATCTTGGCCCGCAGCTCGGCGCGGCGGCGGCGCTGCTCCCTGCCGTAGCCGGTCTTGGCCGGTTCGGCGGCCTTCTGCACGGCAGGGGCCGGGGCGTTGCGGCCCATCAGGGCATCGTAGCTGGGGTAGAGGGTGGCCTTGCCGTCCTCAAGGTAGAGGATGGGGCAGGCCAGACTGTTCATCAGGTGGCGGTCATGGGTGACCAGCAGCAGCGTGCCGGTGTAGGCCATGAGGGCCTCGGTAAGGTTTTCGCGGGTGTAGATGTCCAGATGGTTGGTGGGCTCGTCCAGAAACAGCAGGTTGGGCCGTTCCAGCACGATCTCCGCAAAGCGCAGGCGGGCCAGCTCGCCGCCGGAAAGCGCTTCGCAGGGCTTGAACACCGTCTCGCCCCGGAAGCCCAGCTTTGCCAGATGGCTGCGCATCTCCAGCTCGGTCATGCGGGGGTACTTGTTCCAGATCACATCGATGACCCGGCCCTGCCCCAGACGGTTCTGCTGCTGAGCAAAGATGCTGGGCCGTGCGCCGGTGCCCAGCCGCACCATGCCGCCGGAGGGGCGGCGCTTGCCGTCCAGCACCTGCATCAGGGTGGACTTGCCCGCGCCGTTGGGGCCTGCGATCACCAGCCGCTGGCCGCGGCACACCGTGTAGGTAAAGGGTTCCAGCAGGGTGCGCTCCCCTATTTTGATGGTCAGGTTCTTGAGCAGCACCAGCTCGTTCCACGGTTCTACGTCATATTCAAACCGGAACTTGAGCTGGTTCGTCTCGTCCTTGGGCGCTTCGGTGATCTCCAGCTTTTCCAGCTGCCTGCGGCGGCTCTGGGCCATTTTGGTGGTGGAGGCGCGCACAAGGTTGCGGTCCACATAGTCCTGCAGCTTTTCGGCCAGTGCCACATCTGCATCGTGCTGCTTCTGGCGCAGGGCATCGGCGGCTTCCTTCTGGGGCAGGTAGGCCGAGAAGTTGCCCTTGTAGGTGGTCATGGTCTGGAAGGAGACCTCCCAGATCTTCGTACACACGTTATCGAGGAAGTAGCGGTCGTGGCTGACCACCAGCACCGCACCGGAATAGCTTTTGAGGTAGTTTTCCAGCCATTCCATGGTGGCAAAGTCCAGGTGGTTGGTGGGCTCGTCCAGAATGAGCACGTCCGGCTTTTCCAGCAGCAGCTTTGCCAGCCGCAGCCTCGTCAGCTCGCCGCCGGAGAGCACCGCAATGTTCTTCTGCCATGTATCCTGCGCAAAGCCCATGCCGGACAGCACCTTTTTGATGTTCACATCCATGTTGTAGCCGTCGGCGGCATCCACGATGTTCTGCAGCTGGTCGTGCCGGGCCAGCAGCTCCGTGTCGTCCGGCTGCGCGGCCATTTTGCGTTCCAGCACCTGCATCTGGGCCATGGCATCCAGCACAGGGGCAAAGGTGGAGCGCATCTCGCCGTAGAGATCCAGCGTGGCATCCAGCTTTGCGTTCTGTTCCAGATAGCCCAGCGTCACGCCGTGGGTCACGCTGAACTCACCTTCGTAGTCCTGGTACTCGCCGGTCAAAATCTTGAGCAGGGTGGTCTTGCCCGCGCCGTTCTGGCCCACGATGCCGATGCGGTCCTCCCGCTCGACACTGGCGGTCACATCGTGCAGCACGATCTTTTCGCCAAAGCTCTTGCCTAGTTTTTCCAAATGTATCAGCATAGTTTTATGATCCCGTTCTCCATCCGCTTATTGGCTCAGCACTGGTGGCGGCGGTTCTTCAGGCCCACATTGGCCAGCTCTTCCTGCTCCATCACCAGCGGGTACAGCTCTTTCAGGTCTGCGATCTCGTAGGTGGGCACCACCTTGCCGGGGTTCTCGGCGTGGCTGGGGTTATACCAGCAGGTGTCAAGGCCCGCATTCACGCCGCCCTGAATGTCGCTGCTCAGGCCGTCGCCCACCACCAGCACATGCTCGCGGTTCTCCACGCCAAGGGCGCGCAGGGCCGCATCAAAAATTCTGCGGTTCGGCTTTTCGCTGTCCATCTTCTCGGAGACGAACACGTCCTCCATAAAGTTCAGCACACCGCTCTCGGCCAGACGGCGGATCTGCACCTTCTGGAAGCCGTTGGTCACAACGGCCAGCGTTGCCACCTCGGAAAGCTCCCGCAGCACATCCAGCACTTCCGGCCCCATCAGGTCCGGGTGGGTGGAGAGCTGTTCCAGATAGAAGCGGTTCATCTCGGCTCCATCACCGGCGGCATCAATGGCCTTGAGGAAGCGGGTGAACCGCTCCGCCATGAGCTTTTCCCGCTTGATCTGGCCTTTTTCCAGCTGCCGCCACAGCTCCGAGTTGATGGTGCGGTAGGTCTGCACCGTTTCTGCGTCCGGCTCAATGCCGTAGTTCACCAGCGTTTCGGCCAGTGCCTTGCTTTCGGCTGCGTCAAAGTTCAGCAGGGTGTTGTCTGCATCGAACAGCACGCAATAATATTTTGCCATAAACCTTCCCTCTTTTCCTTCTGCCATGGCCTCAGCTGCCATGCGCTCAACAACAGGCAGAAGCCAGCCCTGCCGTAAACAGAGCTGGCTTCACATCATTCTGTTACAATTTCGTACGATGGTACGTCCGTCTGCTCCGGGTCGTTGTCCGGGCAGGTGGTTTTGACATCACAGGGGGTGGCAGCACACTTTGCCATTTCCTCTTCCAGCGCGCCGTTGTCCACGTTCTCCCAGTCGGTGCCGTAATCGTCCACGCTGCCGTCGGTCACGTTCTCTTCCCCGGGCAGCGCCGGGATGCGGGGTTCCTCGTAGTACATGCAAACGCCTCCCTTCCTGCCAGCCTATGCGGCACGGCAGGCCGGGGTGACAGCCTCAGGACGCGGAGTCCGTGGATGCGGACTGCTCGTTGGCGGCTTCCTTGCTGGCATTGGATTCCGAAGCCGCATGGGAGCTGCCAGAGCTGCTCTCGCTGCTGGAGCTGCTATGGGAAGCCGAGCTGCTCTCACCAGAGTCCGCGTGGGACGAGCTGGTGCTGTGGGAAGAGCTGGCTGTTCCGTTGGAAGCAGAAGCCGAGCCTGCCGGGGAAGCCGTGCTCTCACTGCTGGAAGAGCTGTGAGACGAGCTGTCGGAAGAGCTGTGAGACGAGCTGCCGGAGGTGGATGTAGCCCCGGAGGATGCCCCGGAGGTGGTGCCGGACGATGCACCGGAAGAACTGGTGCTGCCGGAAGAACTGCTGCCCGACGTGCTGCCAGAGCTGCCGGAGCTGTGAGACGAGCTGCCGGAGCTTACGCCGCTGACCGTCACATTCAGGACGTTGCTGGTAACGGTGCAGCCGTTGTAGCTTGCCACTGCATACACCTTAAAGGTCGCATTGAGCATGGAGGGGTCGATCTCCACCTTGACGGTGGTCTTGCCCGCCGCCTGCGGCACTTCCGCACCGTTGGCGTACCAGCGGATGCTGTCGGCAGTGAGGTGCTTGCCGCCCAGCTTTGCGGTAAAGGTGTAGGAATCGCCCAGCACGGCCTTGCCGGTGCTGCTGATATGCACGGAAGCCGCTGCAAACACGGCGGTCACGTCCACGTTCTGCTTGAAGTTCGTATCGGTGCGGGTCTTCTGGGTCACGCCGTCGCTCCACTTGACGAACACATAGCCGTCCTGCGGCACAGCCGTCACGCTGATGGACTGGGCGGCGCTGGTCACTTCATAGGAGAGGGACGTCTTGCCGCTGTCGCTGCCGCTGGAAAGGGTGCCGCCGGTCTTGTCCACCCGGTAGCTGGCCTGATACAGCACACCCTGCTCTTCGGAAGAGCCTGCAGCCTCCGAGCTGCTGGGTGCTGTCACCGCAGAGCTGGGGTTCGGGGTATACTCGGCGCGGGTGGGGATGTTGGCGGTGTCCGGTCGTCGGTCGTCGGTCTGGTAAGCGTGGGTGCGCAGATAGCTCAGCATGGCCTTCAGGCCCACGGGCTTCAGGTGGATATCGCCGGTCTGGTAGTAATCCTCGCGGCCATAGCCGTTGGCATCCTTCAGCGCTTCGGCGCTGTTGAGGAACTTCAGGCCCATCTGCTCACACATGGACAGCAGGGCCATGTTGAAGTCGTCGATCTTGGTTTGGTCCATGTGGGGGTAGTTTGCGTGGTTTGCGGGCACCGGCGGCACCGTGTTCACGATGATGTCGGTGTAGGGGTAGCTTTCCTGAATGGCCTGCACCAGCGCGGTGTAGTTCTTGATGAACTCGTCCACGCTCATGCCGGTATCGTTGGTGCCCAGCATGATGACCACGCGGCGGGGCTTCATTTTGGCCACGGCCTGCGCGATGGTGTAGGTGCTGCTGTCCTTTTTAAAGGTAACGATGCCCTCGTTCAGGGCGGCATGGGTGCCAATGCCCTCCTTGGCGCAGAACTGCTGCAGGCTGATCAGGCCGTTGGCGTACAGGCGCACCGTGTTGGAATCGCCGAGGAACAGCGTTTCCTTCTGGTAGCTCTCGCCCGCGTCGGCGGTCTCCGGCAGCAGGGCGGCAGAGGTCTCGCTGATCTGGTAGTGATCCGAGATATCCTCTTCGCCCGGCACCAGCACCTCGCTGGAGGGCTGTTCCCCCGGGGCTGCAGGGGTCTTGCCGCGCTTGAGCAGCGTCATGGTAATGGCAATGGTCAGAATGGCTGCCAGCGCGCACACACTGCACACCAGCACAGCCTGCTTCTGCATAGGAGTAAGCGATTGCTTTTCCGGTCGTGTATTTCTCATATCTCTCACCATTCATTTCGTTTCCGGCACTGGCCCTTCCGGTCATGCCTGTCCGTTCAGGATCTGGTCTGCAAGGCTGGCGCAGCTTTCGGCCAGCAGCACCGGGTGGAAGGGTTCCAGCTCTTCCCTGCTGCCGTAGCCGTACAGCGCACCGGCGGCATCCAGCCCGCAGTCCGCAGCGCCGCGCATGTCGTCGTTGCGGTCGCCCACCATCAGCACCCGCCTGCCCTGCATCATAGGCTGGGCCAGCACATGGCGCACCACGTCGGTCTTGGTGTCGCGGCTCTCGTCCATGGACGCGCCGCCGATAAAATCAAAATAGCCTGCAAGGCCCTTTTCTTCCAGAATGGGCGTAACGACCTGCGTGGGCTTGGAGGTAGCGGTGCACAGCACAAGGCCTGCGTCCTTCAGGCGCTGCAGCATCTCGGCTGCACCGGGGTAGGCGGCGCACTCGTGGCTGCCCTTGACGGCGTAGCTGTCGCGGTACAGGTCGGTGGCCTTTTCAATGAGGGCCGGGTCGGTAAAGTGCTCCCCAAAGCTCTTGCGCAGCGGCGGGCCAAGGTAGCGGCGCAGGTTCACATTTGTGGTGTCCACGCCCATCTTGGCAAAGACTTCTTTTAATGTATTTATGATACCGGGAGCGGAATCGATCAGGGTCCCGTCCACATCAAACAGGATCGCATCGTAGTTCAGCAATTTGTAAATTTCCTCACTTTCATGGTGATACATTGTATAGTATAGCACAGAATCCCGTTATCAGCAATTCCAACAAATGGTTTTTACAAAAATTATGCATTCAAGCAGAGAAAAGGCCCGCCCGGCATCCGGACAGGCCTTTCCGCATCTTCTTACTTCGCTGCGGCATCCACAGGCGGATAGTACAGGTTGTTGGAGACGAACTCCAGCTTATCCTTGAGCACCAGCTCCAGGTTTGCCACGGCGTGCACCATGTTGGTGGCCGAATCGTTTACTTCCAGCAGCTTGCACAGGTCCAGACCGTCCAGTTTCATGGCGGCGTCCATCTTCCGGCTCTCGGCGCACAGGATGTGGCTCAGGGCATTTTCCTGCAGAGCGATGCTCTCCACAAGGTCAACGACCGCCTGCTCCAGCGTCACCTTGGGCAGGCAGGGGCAGGGGCAGCGGGTGGTATCGATACAGTTCTCAGCAGACATGATAAAACCTTCCTTTCATTCGTCCGGTCAGGGGCGGTGTACGCCCCATTCTATGTCTGCCGGGTACGCCGGTGTTACTCCTGCTTTTTAGGGTTCTGGGTGCCGCGCACCTTTTCAATGGTCTCGCGGTAGCCGCCGGAGCCGTACTGGATGCAGCGGTTGATGCGGCTGATGGTGGCCGTGCTGATCTCCACTGCCTTCACGATCTGATCGTAGGTTCTGCCGTCCAGCAGCATCTTTGCCGCTTCCAGCCGCTGCGCCATATCCGAGATCTCCTTTACAGTGCACAGGTCTTCAAAGAAGTTGTAGCACTCCTCCCGCGTTTCCAGACTGAGGATGGCATCAAACAGTGCATCGGTGGTCTGGTTTCTTCTGGAATTTTTATCTGCCATGAATGTTCTCCTTGCCGCCGCAGCGGACTGTCCGGTTTTGGGAGCGTTCCCTCTTTTAAATGTTCCGGAAATGTTCAGGTTCTTTCTTACATCACCACTTTAGCACATCAAAGTGTGAAAGTCAAGTCCTTGGCGTGAACTCTTTTCATTCGTTGACGTGTATAGTTTTCTTCGTTTCACGCATGAACAAAAATCACCTAAAAATTGTTGCAGAACGCTTTTCTGAATTAGTGTATCCTCCGAACTTGTTCCAAAGATATTGACAATTTGTGAATTCCGCACTAAAATACGGACAATCATTCGGCAAATGCGATGAACAGGACATGATTCTTTGCAGCACCCTCTCCCAGAGAGCCGCCCATCTGATGCAAGGGCAGCAGTCAGGAGCAAAGCGTTCTCCCCTGCGAGCAGCCTGTGTGAACAAAGGCGCTGACCCCGCCTTCCAGTAATGCATGGCCGTTTTGCCCACGTTACGGGGCTGCGTATGTATGTACGCTGGGAGTGGCTGCCCTGTGCAGCAAACGAAGTGGTATCGCGGAGTATTCCATACACGATGTTCAGTGTATGTGAAGGCCTTCGTCTTCGATGGTTCGTCCCAAATGGAACGAACACAGGAGGACGGGGCCTTTTTTACACCCTGCCGCCCCCATGCCGCTGACATTTGCCGGATGCCAAAAAAGGAAAGAGGTAAAAACAATGAATACGCTGGTCATCGTATTGATCGCAGCCGTGTGTCTGTTTGGCGCTTATATGCTTTATGGCCGCTGGCTGGCAAACAAGTGGGGCATCGACCCCTCTGCCAAGACCCCGGCAGTTGTCCATGAGGACGGCCGGGACTACGTTCCCACCGACGGCTGGACCGTGTTTGCACACCAGTTCAGCTCCATTGCCGGTGCAGGCCCTGTTACCGGTGCGATCCAGGCCGCTGCGTTCGGCTGGCTGCCGGTGCTGCTGTGGGTGCTGCTGGGCGGCATCTTCTTCGGTGCTGTCACCGACTTCGGCGCTCTGTATGCTTCCGTTAAGAACGACGGCAAGAGCATGGGCATGCTGATCGAAAAGTACATCGGCAAGACCGGCCGCAAGCTGTTCCTGCTGTTCTGCTGGCTGTTCTGCGGCATCGTCATTGCCGCCTTTGCCGACATGGTGGCCGGCACCTTCAATGCCTACGGTGCTGACGGTGCTCTGGTGGAGGCTGCCCAGACCAACGGTGCTGCCGGCATGGTCTCCATCATGTTCATGGTGTTCGCCGTGATCTTTGGCCTGCTGCAGAAGAACCTGCACTTCACCGGCTGGAAAGAGAATGTGATCAGCATCGTATTCATCGTGCTGTCTTTTGTGGTGGGTGCAAACTTCCCCATCATTCTGGGCAAGGCTGCATGGAGCTACATCACCTTTGTGTACATCTTCTTTGCCGCTGTCCTGCCCATGTGGCTGCTGAAGCAGCCCCGTGACCACATGACCACCTTTATGTTCGTGGCCATGATCGTGGGTGCTGTTCTGGGCCTGATCGTCAACCATCCCGTCATGAACCTGCCGGTGTTCACCGGCTTTACCAACGCCAAGCTGGGCACCATGTTCCCCATCCTGTTCGTTACCGTTGCCTGCGGCGCTGTTTCCGGTTTCCACAGTCTGGTGTCTTCCGGCACCTCCTCCAAGACCGTTACCAATGAGAAGGATATGCTGAAGGTCGGCTATGGTGCCATGGTGCTGGAAAGCCTGCTGGCTGTCATCGCCCTGTGTGTTGCCGGTGCTTCTGCTGCTGCAGACGGCACCCCCGCAGACGGCACTCCGTTCCAGGTCTTCAGCCGCGGCGTTGCCAGCTTCTTCGTGGGCTTTGGCCTGGACCAGCACTTTGCCTCTGTGTTTATGACCATGTGCGTTTCCGCACTGGCCCTGACCAGTCTGGATGCTGTGGCCCGTATCGGCCGCATGAGCTTCCAGGAGCTGTTCAGCGTGGACGACATGGAGCATGCTGAGGGCTGGCGCAAGCTGCTGTGCAACGTGTACTTCTCCACCTTCCTGACTCTGGCTTTCGGCTTCCTGCTGACCAAGATCGGCTACGCCAACATCTGGCCCCTGTTCGGTTCTGCAAACCAGCTGCTGAGCGCTCTGGTTCTGGCCACCCTGTGCGTGTTCCTGAAGGTCACCGGCCGCAGCAACAAGATGATCTTCCCTCCGCTGATCATCATGCTGTGCGTCACCTTCACCGCTCTGGTGCAGCGCCTGATCGCTATGGTCAAGGCCATCAGCAATGCCGCTGCTGTCACCATCCCCGCTGGCGAGACCACTTGGGGTGCTGTGTTCATTGCAAACGGCCTGCAGCTGATCCTGGCCGTGCTGCTGATCGTTCTGGGCCTGAACATCGTGTTCCACTCCTTCAAGGCCTATAAGAATGCTGAGCACAACAGCGAAGCAAAGGTCTGAGTTTCAGATCCTGCTGAACTGAATCTGTAAATGCAAACTGCCGCTGACGGCGTAAAAACCGTCAGCGGCAGTTTTTGTTGCTGTAAGCTTCTATGATTTGAAATGGCCTCCGCGTGCGCTCTGGCCATAAGCAGAGGAAAATTTATTTGATATTGTGGTTTGGAAACGACTGCGGTCGTTTCCAAACCATTTTTTCACAGAAAGAGTCCCAAAGATAAAATGCATAGTCACCACAAAAAATGCAGTGTACGGTCACGACCTTTCCCGTGAAAAAGCAAACCAGCAAAGCCCGCAGGCTTTGCTGGTTTGCAAATATAAAAATAATACTTCCGCTAAAAATAGCCATAGCGCACGCGGCGGCTATTCTAAATCAAAAATCAAACGTTCGTTTCTTCCCACGTTTGAAGGACCGCCATCTGCACTGGGGTATGGAACCAGTGTTCCCCGCCTTCCATGATCGTCAGATGCGCCCCGCTTTCCTGACGGAAGCGCTCGATCATGGTGCGGCTGGTCAGGGCATCCCCGTCACCATACAGCACCTGCGTGCGGCCATGCCAGTGCAGCGGATGTTCCCGCACCCAGCACAGATACGGCCATGAGAGGGTCTCCCCAAGATCCGTGGGGATCTCCCCTGCCCGCTGCAGCTGTTCCTCGGTCACATGGGCACATTGCATTATATTCGTGATGAGAGCTTCCATATCCACCACCGGAGAGACCAGCAGGGCCTGTTCCGGCGCGTCTCCCTGCAGCGCCTGCATGGCAAGCCACGCGCCGATGCTCACGCCATACAGCCGGATATGCGCCCACACCGGCTTCATGCGGGCATATACGGCTTCTATCTCCGGCACAGCCACCCACGGCAGTAGCTGCTCTGGCCTGTTTTTCCGTGCGCCATGCTCGGGCAGGTCGATGGCCAGCACCTGCCAGCCCGCTTCACAGGCTGTAGCGGCAAAACGTTCTGCTTCTTCCTTGCAGCCGTTCTTGCCGTGGAGATAGAGATAGGCTCTGCGGCTCCGGCTGCCGTACAGAATGGCAGGGATGCCCGCAAGAGTCATGGTTTGTTTTTTCATAAGGGATTCTCCTTATCCGATCCTGCTCTCCATTCGGAGAGACGTTTTGTTTACACTGCGCATTGCTTTTCGTCCTCCCTTCTTTCTGTTTTCTCTATGATAGCACATCCGCCCGCCAAACACAAACAAAAAAGGAGCCGCAGTGCCCTGTTACGGGTACTGCAGCTCCCAATTCAACTTTGGAAGTTAAATTACTTCACCATGCTTGCAACTTCAGCAGCGAAGTCGTCAGCACGCTTCTCCAGGCCTTCGCCCTTCTGGAAGCGGGTGAACTTGACGATCTTGATGTCGCCGCCCAGATCCTTAGCGACCTTAGCGGTGTACTGAGCAACGGTCAGGTCGCTGTCCTTGACGAACTCCTGATCGACCAGGCAGTTCTCCTTGAAGAACTTCTTGATCTTGCCCTCGATCATCTTCTGCTTCACAGCCTCGGGCTTGTTAGCGGTCTTGGGATCGCCAGCCATCTGAGCCAGCATGATCTCCTTCTCCTTGGCCACGACCTCAGCGGGGACAGAAGCCTCATCGACATAGCCGGGGTTAGCAGCTGCGACCTGCATAGCGATGTCCTTGCCGTAGGTAACGAACTCGTCCTTAGCCTCGATGCCGTTGGTGGTCTCGAAGTTGACCAGAATGCCGTGCGTGCCGCCGCCGTGGACGTATGCAGAGCAAACGCCCTCGTAACGGACGAAGCGGCGAACCTTGATGTTCTCCTTGATGACCAGGATCAGGTTCTTCAGAGCCTCGTCCACGGTCTCGCCGTTCTCGGTCTTGCAAGCCATCAGAGCCTCAACATCAGCAGGGTTCTGCTTCATGATGACCTGAGTAGCCTCCTTGACAAAAGCAACGAACTTGTCGTTCTTGGCAACGAAGTCGGTCTCAGCGTTGACCTCGATGACAACACCCACCTTGCACTGGGGGCAGTAGTCAGCGTAGACCATGCCCTCGGCAGCGGTGCGGCTTGCCTTCTTGGCAGCGGTAGCCAGACCACGCTCACGCAGGATCTCGATTGCCTTCTCGAAGTTGCCGTCAGCCTCGGTCAGAGCCTTCTTGCACTCCATCATGCCGCAGTCGGTCTGCTTGCGCAGTTCCATAACGTCCTTTGCAGAAATAGCCATTTTCGTATTCTCCCTTACACGTTATTTTGTTGTTTGTGGGATGGGAAATCAGGCGTTTGCTGCATCCTCAGCGGGAGCGGCCTCCTGGTTGCCCTGCTTGCCTTCCAGCGCAGCGTCAGCCATAGCGCCAGCGATCAGCTTGACAGCACGGATCGCGTCGTCGTTGCCGGGGATCACGTAATCGATCTCGTCGGGGTTGCAGTTGGTATCAACGATAGCCACGATGGGGATGTTCAGCTTGCGGGCCTCAGCAACAGCGATGCGCTCCTTGTGAGGATCAACGATGAACATAGCCTTCGGCAGGGTCTTCATGTTCTTGACACCGCCCAGGTACTTGTCCAGCTTCTCCATCTCCAGCTCCAGCTTGGCAACTTCCTTCTTGGGCAGCAGCTCGAAGGTGCCGTTCTCCTTCATCTTAGCCAGCTGATCCATACGGTCGATGCGCTTGCGGATGGTGCGGAAGTTGGTCAGCATACCGCCCAGCCAGCGAGCATTGACATAGTGCATGCCGCAGCGCAGAGCCTCGTCACGGATGGACTCCTGAGCCTGCTTCTTGGTGCCAACGAACAGGATGTCGCCGCCCTCAGCTGCAACTTCCTTCACGTAGTTGTAAGCCTCGTCCAGCTTCTTCACGGTCTTCTGCAGATCGATGATATAGATGCCGTTGCGCTCGGTGAAGATGTACTTTGCCATCTTGGGGTTCCAGCGGCGGGTCTGGTGACCGAAGTGCACACCTGCTTCGAGAAGCTGCTTCATAGAAACGACTGCCATAGTAAAAATACCTCCAGATATTGTTTTGCCTCCGCACACCGTGATCCCGGGCCGTATCGGACGGTTCGGGACTGCCCTCCACCCATTTGGGCACAAAAGGGCATAGTGATGCGTGTGTAATGCCTTGTTATAATATCACAAACAAACGCCGGTTGCAAGAGTTTTTCTCTGTTTTTTACAAAGAAATCGTCTGTTTTTCGCTCATTTGCCTGTGTCCACGCCGCTCAGGCCCGCAAGGCCCATGCGCTGCAGGGCGTATCCCCTGCCGAACATCAGGTCGTACTGCAAAAGCCAGTGCTCTGCGCTCCACCGCTGCTGGAACTCGGTGGGCTCCTGCGTGGTGGTGCCGTCCAGATTCATGGTGGTTCCGCGGGTATTGGTGCGGCTGGCCACACGCAGCTGACGGTTCAGGAACTGGAAGTAGAGCGGCTCTTCCAGACCGTAAATGTCCATCATCACCGGCGAGATATCGTAAGCGGCAATGGTGCCAAGGTCCACCTGCTGCTGGCTGTAGTTGGACCACATCAGCAGCGTGGTCTGGTGCAGACGGGGGTCTGCGCTGGAATCGCTGGCATAGCCGGTAGTGGTGTAGACATCGTAATTGGAATCGATGGGGTTATAGTGGTCGCCCCAGAACACCAGAATGACCGGCTCGTCCACCTGCGAGAAGTATTCGGTCAGTTTGCCCAGCATGGCATCTGCATCCCGGATGCCGGTAGCAAAATCTTCCAGCGCGCCCACGGTGCTGGGCTTGAGGCCCGCCGGGTGGGACAGCACCTTTACGCGCTCGTCGTCCGGGTAGTTGTCCTTGTTATAATTGGTATGGTTCTGCATGGTGACAGCGTGCAGGAAGATGGGCTTGTCCGAGCTGGACTTCATGCTCTCGTACTGCTGGATGATCTGGTCGGCCATGGAATCATCGGTGACAAGGCCGTTGGTCCAGTAGTGCTTGCGCACCTTGGTCACGCCATGCATATCCTCAAGGCTGATAAAATCGTCAAAGCCGAGGTTGGGGTAAGCCTTGTCGCGGCTCCAGTATTTTGCCCAGAAGCAGTGCACGGCTGCGGTCTGGTAGCCCTTGAGCTTGAGGTAATTGGGCATGGCGAACATGGGCTTGGTCACATGCTGCTGGTAGGGCTTGCTGCCGCTGGGCAGGAAGGATACCGAATAGCCGGTCAGCGCCTCAAACTCCACATCGCAGGTGCCGCCGCCAAAGCTGGGGCTGTAGGCCCGGCCATAGGCGCTGGTCTGCTGCAAGGCGTGCAGGTTCTTGGAGACATCGGTATCAAAGGTGATGCCGTACTGTTCCAGCTCCGAGACATCCCAGTAGGACTCGTCCATCACATAGATGATGGTGGGCTGCTTCACCTGCTCGTCTTTGGGGGTCACGGCGCTGTAGCTGGTGGAGTACAGCGGGCTGGTGGCAAACTTCTGGCTCTCGTCCGCATTGTCCAGCAGGGCATCCACCGCTTCCTGCGAGTATTCCTCGGGCTTCGAGATCTCCAGATTGGTGAGGTTGGTCATAAAGCCGGTGATCACGCCGTAGTAGCGGTAGTAGCGGTCCTGCATCCATGCATCCGGCGTAATGCCCAGCACCTGTGTGACAGCGGGCTGCAGGTACACGCCGAACACCAGCAGGCAGAGGGCCGCTGCGGTGGCGGCACTGCCCGCCAGCCGGGGCAGCCAGCGCTGTTTGTGACGGCCGCGGTACAGGAAAAAGCTGCCCGCCATCAGCACCAGCACCACGATGATGGTCACCACCATGCTGGGCTGGATCTTGAGGCCCGCAGCGGATGCCACGCCGGCAGCTTCTGACACCTGTGCCAGATCCCACGGCAGAAAGGGCTCGCCGCGCAGCTGCAGAGTGTAAAAGTTCACCGCGCAGGGCGCACAGCCCAGCACCGCCATGCCCAGCGTGGACAGCGGCGGACAGCGGAACACCCAGTCCAGCAGCAGCCACACCAGAAACAGCAGCAGCCACGCCAGCAGATAAGCCCCGATGTGCGGGAAGATAAAACTTGCAAAAACGTCTGCGCTCAGGCTCCCGCGGGCGATCCCCTCGCCCAGCAGCAGCACGATCAGCGATGCCGCCAGCGGGAATACCATCCGCAGCGCCAAAAGCGGTTTGGGAGTTTTCATAATTCCTGTTCCTTTCCTCATCCTTGAAACCTCAGATCATACGCAAAAGCACATTTCTTTACGCTTTTTGCACAAAGCTTCTGCGATTATTATAGTCACTTCCACAAAAAAGTCCACCCTGTTTTTGCAAAAAATTTACAAACCCAGCTTCACGCGCAGCTTTTGCCACCATTTGAGCTGTTCCGGCTGCGGCGGTGCTTCCGGCAGGGCCGTGTGCACCAGCACCGCATCCGTGCCAATGGTCTCGATCTCCTGCCATGGAATGGTCAGGCTATCGTCCCGGCCAAGCAATCCGAACAGCCTTGGCCGCCCCAGCAGGATCAGGCTCTGCAGCCGGGCGGTGGCAGGGTCAAAGGTCAGGTCGTCGGCCCGGCCAAGGCAGACCCCCTGCTCCAGCTGCACCACCTCTTTTTCACACAGTTCCCGGATGGTCAATGCCCTTCTCCCCTTTCTGCCACAGCTTATGCAGCCGCCGGGCGCATCATGCAAAAAGCAGTGGAAACCGCATGGCAGATTGTGGTATACTGTGGGCAGAGCATTCCATGAGAAACAGAGGAAATTTTAAATGTATAAAAGCATCGTGTTTGATCTGGGCGGTGTCATGGTGGATTTTGCCCCCCGCGCCTATCTGGTAGACCGCATTTGCAATGAAGAGATCGAAGAGCAGGTGTACGACCTGACCTTTGGCAGCGAGGAGTGGAAGCAGCTGGATGCGGGGCTTGTCTCCCGCTTTGACGGCAATCAGGCCATGCTGCGCAACGCCAAGGCCGCCGGGCGCGAGTTTGAGGTGCAGGGCGTGCTGGACGACTGGCTGCACATCCTGCGCCCGCGCCGCCGGATGCAGGAGCTGGTGCGCCGCCTGAAGAACCATGGCTACAGCGTGTACTATCTCAGCAACATCCCGGAGGACGTGCTGGCCCTGCTCAAGGAGCGCGGCGTGCTGGACCGCTTTGACGGCGGCGTAGCCTCCTGCGAGGTGCACATCAACAAGCCCGACCCCCGTATCTATCAGGCCCTGCTGGATAAATACGGCCTGAAGGCCAGCGAGTGCGTGTTCATCGACGACAATCTGGCCAATGTGCAGGCCGCATTCACGCTGGGCTTCGTGGGCATCCGGATGAAGGAGAGCGTGGGCACCCTGATCCGCAGCCTTGCCACCTGCAATGTGGCCCTGCGCTGACCTCCGTGACCCAAAACAGCTCCTGCCGGAAATGCTCTGGCAGGAGCTGTTTTGCTGCTTTGGGAATTACTTTTTCTCGTAGCTCTGGCAGTAGTGCGGGGTCTCCACCTGCTGCGTATCGCAGGTGCACTGCTCGGTCACTTTGATCTGGGGCAGGTCGCACTTGCAGCCGCTCACATTGTGGCTGCACTCGCAGACATCACAGGTAACGCCGATGTTTTCCATATTTATCACCTCTCTGTCCACAGTATGGCCTGCAGGCAGGGTGTTTATTCTGGAAAACTCAGCCAGTCTTTTTCGCTTCACGCTTAGACCGGAGTGTGACTGCCGCATGCCGGATGGAAAGCACCGGGTGCACCGGCAGCATCCGCGGGCCTGCCCAGCGCATCACCGCGCGGATCTTCTCCCGCATTTCCGGCTTGTAGCAGTGCACTTTGCAGGCCGAGCAGAAGGTCTTGGTCTCCATGAACGGGCATTTGTCAATGCGGGTCAGGGCGTAGTCGTGCAGCTGCCGGCACTCCGGGCACAGGCTGCCTTTGGGTGTTTTGTGCTGCCTGCGGCAGTAAAGAGCGATCATCTCGCTCACCAGCATCTTTTCATCTGCGCGCTTCTGATCCAAGTTCTTCGGGGTATCCTGCATGGGACGGGGCCTCCTGCTGCCTTATTTTTTTCTACGGTCCGACCGCATTGCAGCGCGGCGCACCGCACGGCGCAAAAATGCAAAGCCTACCGTAACACCAATTGCTGCAGCCACTGCCATATACACTGCCTTCTGAAACCAAAGCGGCAGGAGCGCAGACCTTTCCGCCTGCTGTCCCCTGCCGCAGTTTTGATGCATTCTGTACAGAGGCTGTTGCTTTTGCGCGAAAGTTAGTATTTACTAACTTTCAGCTCTACAAAAACACCGTTTTTCGGTGTTCTCATAGTTTATCGCAGCTGTCTCTGTTTGTCAAGAGAAGCTTCTCCTGTTTACCATGCAGCCAGATCTGCACCCAGCTTGCGGCATGCAGCCTGAACATCATCGTCCGGGGCCTCGTTGCAGATCAGGCCCTCACCGTTCAGCACCTGTGCGCCGTCGCCCTGAGCACGCTCCACCCAGTCACGCATCCACTGGCCGTCGCCCCAGCCGTAGGAGCCGAACAGGGCGATCTTCTTGCCGTTCAGAGAACCCTCCAGATCAGAGAACATCGGCTCGAACTCGCTCTCCTCCAGCTGCTCCGCACCCATTGCGGGGCAGCCAAAAGCCACTGCATCAAACTCAGCCAGCTTTGCGGCGTTCATCTCGCTGCAGGGCACGATGGTGCCGTTTGCACCCTCTGCCACGCAGTTTGCCATGGTCTCAGTGTTGCCGGTTGCGCTCCAGAATACGACTGCTACTTTGCTCATAAAGATCGTCCTCTCTCAAATCAATATTAGTTAGATATATCTAACTTTATGTTCCGTGAAAATGCGTCCAACCACGCAGACGCATCCCCATTTGGTTAGTATCTTCTAACCACCGATAGAATACCACAGCTTCCCGGCTGTGTCAAGCCTTTTATGCAAAAAGAACTGCCGCGGCTGAAAGTACGCCGTAGATCACCGGCTGGTGCAGCAGATACAGCAAAAGCGAGTGCCGGCCCATCCAGCCCAGCGCCGGGCAGACCGAACGGCGCAACGGTTCCATCCGCGCCCGGCCCACCACGCCGTGCAGAAAGTACCCTGCCCAGAACAGAAACAGCCACGGCAGCAGGGCAAAATAATCGGTGGAATAAAAATCGAAGGGCAGAAAGCCGAAAAACGCTGTAAAGTAATTCGCGTACCATGCATCCGGCAACGCAAGGCGCAGCCCGCCGAAGCCGAGCCAACGCTCGTCCAGATGATAAGTCAGTGCAAACAGCACCGCCGAAACCGCCAGCCCTGCGGCGGGCGGGATCTTTTTCAGCAGCGGTTCCAGCACACCGGTGAGCAGCATGGCGCTGCCCAGAAAGGTCAGCACACCGAACACCACCCGGTCCTCCGGCATGAAGACCAGCGTCACCACCGTGACCAGTGCCCCGGCAGCAAACACCTGTGCGCCGCGCTTCAGGGTGCGGTGTCCCAGCGGCACGCAGAAGCCGGACAGCAGGATGAACACCCAGCAGATGCTCTGCTGCCACAGCCGCCCCGGCCAGCCGATATACCAGTCCATCCAGATGCCGAACAGGACCCAGCAGGCATGGTACAGCATCATGCTGACCAGATCCAGCCCGCGCAGTTCGTCCAGCAGGGCATAGCGGCTCGCCGGGGCCTTTTGCTGCACTCGTCGTTCGTTTTCCATTATCCATATTCCCCTTTGCTGTGTTTCGCAATACGATATGACAAATTATAAACCGCACTGCGGCACCTGTCAACCAGACATCTCAGGAGGTTGAAGGCAGCAAAAAACCGCTGCACAGCGGAAAAGCCATGCAGCGGTCAGAATGGATAACCGGGGAAACCTTATCAGACTTCGGTGTTGAAGTAGCGCTTCAGCAGGCCCTCAAAGCCGCGGCCGTGACGGGCCTCGTCCTTTGCCATCTCGTGAACGGTGTCGTGGATGGCATCCAGATTCAGGGCCTTTGCCTTCTTGGCCAGATCCATCTTGCCTGCACATGCGCCGCACTCAGCCTCGGCACGCATCATCAGGTTCTTCTTGGTGCTGTCGGTGACAACTTCGCCCAGCAGCTCTGCAAAGCGGGATGCGTGGTCTGCTTCCTCGTAGGCATAGCGCTTGTAAGCCTCAGCGATCTCGGGGTAGCCCTCGCGCTCAGCCACACGAGCCATTGCCAGATACATGCCGACCTCGCTGCACTCACCCTCAAAGTTTGCGCGCAGGCCGTCCACGATCTCCTGCGGAACGCCCTCGGCCTTGCCGATGCCCACGACATGCTCGGTGACATAGGTGTTGCCGGTCTTCTCCACAAAAGCGGAAGCAGGAGCCTTGCAGACGGGGCACTGTGCCGGGATCTCGCCTTCAGCAATATAACCACAAACGGTGCAAACGTACTTTTTCATAAGAATAGACCTCCATCATTCTTTTTATATCAGTTAGAAAACAGGCTGGGCGGTGTTGGTACTCACCGGCCCTTGTCATGGCTCTATTATAGCGAATTATTCCTAGTTAGTCAAGGATAATTTTAAGAATAATTCCTATTTATTTTGCCTTACAGATAAATTCCGGCAGGGTCACTAAAAACCATCCTCAAAAACTGTGTGCTTTGCCCTGTGCACCTTAAAAACAGCAAAGCCGCCCTGCACACACAGGACGGCTTCTGCCTTGTTCTTCCTTCTTCTATGGGAGATCAGACCTGCAGGTTGCTGCTGGTAGCGGCTTCGGAGCCGTCGGCAGCATCAAACTCGTAGTCGTTGCCGGGCAGGATAGCGTTCAGCAGGATGCCTGCGATCGCGGCCACAGCCAGACCGGACAGGTTGATGGTAACACCTGCAACGGCAAAGCTGACACCGCCCACAGAGTTGAAGCCCAGTGCGCACACCAGAATGACAGCGGCCACGATCAGGTTGCGGCTGTTGGTAAAGTCCACGCGGTTCTCCACCACGTTGCGCACACCGATGGCGGAGATCATGCCATACAGCACAAAGCCGATGCCGCCGATGATGCCGGTGGGGATGGTGTTGATGACAGCCTCAAACTTGGGGCTGAAGCTCAGGATGATGGCCAGGACAGCCGCAATGCGGATGACCAGCGGATCGTAGATCTTGCTCAGAGCCAGCACGCCGGTGTTCTCGCCGTAGGTGGTATTGGCCGGGCCGCCCAGCAGGCCGGCCATGGTGGTAGCAAGGCCATCACCCAGCAGGGTGCGATTCAGGCCGGGGTCGTTGATATAGTTGTGGCCCACGGTTGCGCTGATGGCGGCGATATCGCCCACATGCTCCATCATGGTTGCCAGTGCAATGGGGATGATGGTGAACAGTGCGCTGATGAACTCCGGGCTGCCGTCGATGGCAAACAGGCCCATGGCCTCCTTGTGCAGAGGGATGCCCACCCATGCAGCCTCAGAAATGCGCTGGAAGTCCACTGCACCGGTCACCAGTGCCACTGCATAGGACACCAGCACGCCGATGAGGATGGGCAGGATCTTGACCATGCCCTTGCCCCAGATGTTGCACACGATCACGACACCCAGTGCCACAAAGGCCAGAATCCAGTTGGACTGGCAGTTTTTGATAGCAGAGGGGGCCAGGATCAGGCCGATGGAAATGATAATGGGGCCAGTGACCACCGGCGGGAAGAATTTCATGATGCGGCGGATGCCGAAGGTGGAGATCAGCAGGCTGGCCACCAGATACACCAGACCGGAAAATGCGACGGCGGCGCAGGCGTAGGGCAGCATCTTGGTGTTGGCAACGGTCAGGTTGCCGTCTGCATCTGCCAGCATGGGGGCCACGATGGAGAAGCCGCCCAGATACGCAAAGGAGGAGCCGAGGAATGCAGGCACCTTCTTTTTGGTAATGAGGTGGAACAGCAGGGTGCCCAGACCTGCGCACAGCAGGGTGGTGGAAACGCTCAGGCCGGTGAGCAGCGGCACCAGCACCGTTGCGCCGAACATGGCAAACATGTGCTGCACGCCCAGAATGAACATGCGGCCTGCGCCCAGCTGGCGCGCGTCGTAAATGCCTTTGGAGTAATCGATCTTTTCGCTCATGAAGTTTTTCTGCCTCCTACAGAACTCGCAGCCCCAAAAAAAGAGGCACCGCCGTCAGCAAAACGGCAATGCCCTTGAAATTTGGGAACAATGATTCCGCCCGGAAATGAGAAGTGCAATACAGCGCAGTCGATGATTCTTGTGCAGCATGGTGCGCTCCCCCTTTCATTCAGGCTCTTTCCAAACCGCCGCCAAAAGCCCCGCAAAAGGCCGCAGCGAGCAGTCCTTCAAGAGATTATAGCAAACTTTTTGCCGCCGTGCAACTATTTTGCTTAATTCTCCTGTATTTCCAGCCCGGAAGTTTGCGCCGCTTCTCTTGCAATCCGGCCCAAAGCGCACTATAATATAACCTACCATTGTAATCTGTATTATAAGAGAATTATCAGGAGAGTTTATGATCTATCTGGATTATTCCGCCAATACCCCGGTAGACGAAGCGGTTTTACAGCGCTTTTGCGAGGTGGAGCGCAATTGCCCGGGCAATGCCAATTCCCGCCACGCAGCAGGCACTGCCGCAAAGGCTGCCATCGATGCCGCCACCCAGAGCATTGCCCGCAGTCTGAATGTGCAGCCCGCCGAGATCATCTATATATCCGGTGCCAGCGAGGCCAACAACTTTGCCATCAAGAGCATCGCCCGGCTGGAGCGCCACCATGGCAGACACATCATTTCCACCCCGCTGGAGCACTCCTCGGTGAGCGGCAGCCTGACCGCCCTGCAAGAGCAGGGCTACGAGATCGACCTTGTGGACATCCGGCAGGACGGCACGGTGGACCTTGCCCACCTGAAAGAACTGCTGCGCCCGGACACCATTCTGGTGGCCGTCACTGCCGTGGACAGTGAGCTGGGCGTGGTGCAGCCGGTGGCCGAGATCGCGGAAATGTTGAAGGCCTGCCCCCACTGCCACTTCCATGTGGATGCCACACAGGCCGTGGGCAAGCTGCCGGTCAGCTTTGCGGGCATCGACACCATGAGCCTGACCGCCCACAAATTCTACGGGCTGAACGGCATCGGTGTGCTGGTCAAGCGGCGCGGCCTTGCGCTGGAGCCGCTCATCCATGGCGGCGAGAGCACCACCCTCTACCGCAGCGGCACCCCCACCGTGGCGCTGGCCTGTTCGCTGGCGCTGGCACTGGAAAAGGCCGTCACCGAGCTGCCCGCCCGGGTGGAGCACATCCGCGCCCTGAACGCCCGCCTGCGCACCGGGCTTGCCCAATACCCCAAGGTGCGCATCAACAGCCCGGACACCGCCGTGCCGCAGATTTTAAACCTGAGCGTACAGAACGTGAAGGGCACCGTGTTCCAGCGGGAGCTGGATGCCAGGGGCGTATGCGTCTCGGTCAAATCGGCCTGCTCTTCGGACGGCCTGCCCTCCCGCGCCGTGTTTGCCGTGAGCCATGATCGGCGCAACGCGCTGTCCTCGTGGCGCATCAGCCTGAGCCACCTGACCACGGAACAGGAGATCACTGATTTTATGCAGGCGTTCGATGCCTGTTACAACGCCCTGACGCAATAAAAAGGAGTATTATGAAGCAAGATCCCCCCGCCGACCAGCAGCGAGGGGATCTTTTTTACTGTTTTTGAATGCCGAACAGTCTGCGCAGAATGCCGCGCAGCGCCTTGGGGCTTCGGATCACAACTACCTGCATATGCTCCCCGCCTTTCCGTTTTCTGGCCCATCCTATGCAGGCAGGGGCCGGAACGTTCCGGCAAGGGCAGCAGCGCTCAGTCTGCGATGGTCTCCACCACCACCAGCGCACCGCTGCGGGTGGAGATGGTGATGCAGTCCGACCCGGCAGCGTACTCGTTGCTGACGCCCAGCGGGTAGCTGGCGGTCAGCTCCGCATCGGTCAGCTCATAGTAGGAGCCGCGCTCGCACACGCCCTGCGCTCTGCCCTCCATCGGGAAGGCCGAGAAGAAAAAGTACTTCTCCTTCGGGTAGCGGCGGGTCTCGCCGGGCATCACGTAGGTGATGCGGCTGCGCTCATCCAGCAGGGTGGTGCGCACACCGCGCTGTTCCAGCCCAAGGCCGGTGCACAGGTTTGCAAGGGTGTGTTCCACCCGTCTGCCGCCAAGGCCGCCCAGCAGCAGCACCTCGTCAAAGCCCTTTTCCGAGACCAGCTTTGCAGCATACTCGGTGTCGGTATCGTCCTTCACATGGGGCAGCACGATGATATCGTCGTCCTGCTGTTCTGGGCAGGGGGCGGTGTCAAAATCGCCCACGATGATGTTGGGTCTACGCCCCAGAGGTGCGCAGTTGCGGTAGCCTGCATCACAGGCAATGATAAAGTCGTCCGGCCGCAGGGCCTCTGCCAGCTCCGGAGAAACCGGGCAGGCCGAAATGATCACACAGCGTGACATGAATCTCTTCCTTATCCTTTATACTTTCGGGCGCTGCCAATCCTTCACGTCCTTGACTTCCTCGTACATGGCGCAGTAGCTGTCGTACCGGGTCTGGGAGAGCCTGCCCTCGGCCAGTGCGGCGCGCACGGCACAGCCTTTTTCGCTGCGGTGGGAGCAGCCGGTGAACTGGCACTGGCCCAGATAAGGCCCGAACTCCGGGAACGCATGCTCCAGATTTTCCTTGGGGATGAACCCGGCGCGGTTCGCTTCCAGACTGGCAAAGCCCGGCGTATCCGCAATGCGCCCGCCAAAGGCTTCAAAGATCGTCACCTCACGGGTGGTGTGGCGGCCGCGGCCCAGCTTCTGGCTGATGGCACTGGTCTCGCGCTCTGCTTCCGGCAGCAGATGGTTCAAAAGGGTGGATTTTCCCACGCCGGAGTTGCCGCAGAACGCACACAGCCTGCCACTGATCCACTGCTTCACCTCGTCCAGCCCGCCGCCGGTCTCGTAATCGATGCGGATGAACGGCAGGGTCGATCTTTCGTAGGCCTTACGCAGGAATTCCGCCTCGGCCAAGTCGCCCTTGGTGCACACGATCACCGGCTGCACGCCCTTGTCCACCGCAATGGCGGCAAGCTTATCCAGCACCAGCGTGCTGGGCGTGGGCTGGGTGGTGCTGGCCACAAGGAACAGCACATCCAGATTTGCCACCGGAGGCCGCACGAACACATTTTTGCGCGGTGCGATCTCGGCAATGACGGCTGCACCGTTCTCGGTCTCCAGCGTCACCTCATCGCCCGCCACCGGCGTGATCTTCTGTTTGCGGAAAATGCCGCGGGGCTTGCATTCCACAATGCCCTCCGGCGTTTTTACATAGTAAAAGCCGCCGATGCCCTTTGTGATATATCCCTTCATGCACGCCTCCGTCAGCTCAGCAGCGAGGACCACCAGTCGGTCAGCGGTTTCTGCGAAGGGTCGCCGCTGCCCGCTGTGCCCTGTTCGGTGCCGGTCTCGGTGCTGGAAGAAGAGGAGCTGCTGCCAAACAGGCCGCTCCACCAGTCGCCGCCGGTGGTGCTGTCGCTGGGTGCTTCCGGTTCCGGTGCAGGCTCCGGCCCTGCGCTTACCACAATGTTCACGCGGCCGTTCAGCTTTGTGGTAGAGCCTGCCGCCGGGTTCTGACTGATGACCGTGCCCACCGGCTGGTCGCTGTACTGCTCGGTCTGGCTGCCAAGGCCCAGATGGTTCTGCACCAGCAGGGTGCGGGCATCAGCGGTGCTCATGCCGGTCAGCGAGGGCACCTTGGTGGTGGTTGCCACCTGCGGGCGGCTGATATACATCACCACAGTGCTGCCTGCAGCCACCTGACTGCCCGCCGCCGGGTCGGTGCGGATCACCGCGCCGGATGCCACAGAGGTATCCACAGCCTGCGTTACCAGCACCGAGACACCCAGCTCCTTGAGCTGCTGCTCTGCATCGGCCTGCACATAGTTGGTCAGGTCCGGCACGGTAACGTACTGGGTGCCAAGGCTCACAGTCAGGGTCACATTCTGGCCCTCGCGCACCGTGCGGCCGGACACCGGCGACTGCTTATAGATATAGCCCGCCGCATAGTTACTGTTGTACTCCTGCTCCCAGGTAACGCTGATCTGGCCGGAGACCACCTGCTCGGTGGCAGCAGCCTCGTCCTGCGTCATGCCGATATAATCGCCCAGCGTGATATCGGCCTTGTTGTTCATCAGGTTGGAGGAATCGTTCAGGATCATCCAGCACAGCGCAAGGCACGCCAGTGCAAATGCAATGGTAATGCCGAACAGTGCCGGCAGGAAGATGGTGCGCTTTTTCTTGCGCGGTGCGGACTTTTTGCCGCGGGGCGCAGGCTTTTCGGCCTGATGGTTTGCACGGTTCTGGTTCATGGTACGTTTCACCACCTTTTCGGGAGCATCTTCTGTAATATACTTGTACTCGAACATCACGGAGGGGTTGTGCACGTAGGTGTCCAGCGCATCCAGCATTTCGCGGGCGGATGCGTAGCGGTTCTGCGGCAGCTTTGCCATGGCCTTTTCGGTGATCTCCACCAGTGCATTCGGCACCTCCGGCGCGATCTCGTGCAAAGACTTCGGCTGATCGGAGATCTGCTTGATGGCAACTTCCACCATGTCGTCTGCATCAAAGGGCAGATGACCGCTGAGCATCTCGTACATCATCACGCCCACCGAGTAGATATCGCTGGTGCAGTCGGTCTCATCGCCCTTGGCCTGCTCCGGGCTGATATAGTGCACGCTGCCCATGGCCTTGCCGCTCAGCAGCTGATTCTCGGCACGGGAGATGCGCGCAATGCCAAAATCCATCATGCGCAGCTGGCCGTTGTCCAAAAGCATGATGTTCTGGGGCTTGATGTCCCGGTGCACCACACCGTTGGCGTGGGCATGTTCCAGCGCCTTTAAGATCTGGGAGATGAAGTGCACGGTCTCCCGGTTGGTCAGCCTGCCGCCGCGCTGGTTAAGGTACTCGCGCAATGTCATGCCGTCCACATATTCCATCACGATATACTGCAGATCATCATTCACCGATACATCGTACACTTTTACGATGTTGGGGTGGTTCAGCAGCGAGATGGCCTTGGATTCATTTTTAAAGCGGCGCACAAGGTCCGGGTCGTGCATATACTCCTGCCGCAGCACCTTTACCGCCACCACGGTACCGGCAGGCACCGGGCCGTTGTGCCCCAGCATGACTGCCTTGTAGACGTTTGCCATGCCGCCGGAACCGATCAGCTCCCGCACCTCATACAGGCCGTCCAGCTTTTTGCCGATCAGGTTGTCCATCAGCGCACCTCCTCCACACACAGCAGCAGCGCGGTGATGTTATCCGGGCCGCCGTTCTCGTTGGCCGTGCGGATCAGAAGGTCCGGCAGGTCGTAGAACCCGCCGGTGCGCAGCAGCTGTTCCAGCTGTTCTCTGGGCACGGCATTGGTCAGGCCGTCCGAGCACAGCAGCAGGATATCCCCTTTCTGCAGCGGTGCGGTGGTGAACTCCGGGTCCAGCCGGTAGTCCACGCCCAGCGCCTTGGTGATGATGTTCTTCTGGGGGTGGTGCTCGGCTTCCTCCACGGTAATGGTGCCACAGTCCACCAGCTCCTGCACATAGGAGTGGTCGTGGGTGAGCTGGGCAAGCCTGCCGTCCCGGTACAGGTACGCCCGCGAGTCGCCTGCATGACACAGGAACACCTTGCCGCCGCGCACCAGTGCGCACACAGCCGTGGTGCCCATGCCCGCCAGTTCTTCCTCCCGCAGGGCCTTCTGGAACACAAAGCGGTTAGCGCTGAGCAGTGTTTTTTTCAGGAAGGTCTCTTCCTCGCCGGGCAGGCACTTGGAAGCATACTGCTCCTGAAAGCAGCGCTCGATCACATCGCACGCGCTCTGGCTGGCTTCCCTGCCGCCGCGTGCACCGCCCATGCCGTCGCATACCAGCAGCCATGCGGCATCGCCGGGCAGTTCTCCTGCGCGATAATCGTCCTGATTATCCTGCCGGACCCTGCCGACATCCGTTTTTCCTGCAAGTTTCATAGGCTTCTCCCTTTAATCTTTACGCTTTCCCGTTCATTTCGTCACGGCGCAGCTGGCCGCATGCGGCGCTGATCTCGCTGCCAAGGCGGCGGCGCACCGTAGCGTTCACGCCAAGGCTCTCCAGCTTCTGCTGGAAGCGGTGCACGTTGGCTGCATCGGTGGCCGAGTACGGGCTGCCGTCCACCGGGTTGATGGGGATCAGGTTCACATGGGCACCCATGCCCCGGATCAGGTTTGCCAGCTGTCTGGCGCAGGCATCGGAATCGTTGACACCGCGCACCATGGAATATTCAAAGCTCACACGGCGGCCGGTGGTGTCCTGATAGCGGCGCACGGCCTGCATCAGCACTTCCACGGGATAGGCATCGTTCACCGGCATCATGCCGCTGCGGATTTCATTGTTGGGTGCGTGCAGCGACACCGAGAGGGTCAGCTGCAGCTTTTTCTCGGCCAGCTGGTCGATCTTGGGCACCAGACCGCAGGTGGAAAGGCTGATGTTGCGCATCCCGATGTTCACACCCTCGGGCGAGGTGATGTTCTCCAGGAACTTCATCACTTCGTCAAAGTTATCCAGCGGTTCGCCAATGCCCATGAGCACGATGTGGGAAATGCGCTCCCCGATATCCTTCTGGGCGGTGTAGATCTCAGAGCAGATCTCGCCTGCTTCCAGATCGCGCACGCGGCCCGCCTGGGTGGACGCGCAGAAGCGGCAGCCCATGCGGCAGCCCACCTGCGTGGACACACACACCGTGTTGCCGTAGTGGTAGCGCATCACGACGGTCTCGATGCAGTTGCCGTCCGCCATGCGCAGCAGATATTTTACCGTGCCGTCCTTTGCTTCCTGCCTGCGCTCGATCTTGGGCGCGGCAATGTAGAAGCTTTCTTCCAGCTTTGCCAGCAGGGTCTTGGGCTGGTCGGTCATGGCAGAAAACTCGGTGACCAGCTTCTGGTGCACCCAGTGGAAGATCTGCTTTGCCCGGAAGCCCGGCTGACCCATCGCTTTCAGTTCAGCGGTCAGCTCTGCCAGCGTAAAGGAAGAGATACAGCGTTTTTGTTCCATTGTGTTCTCCTATTGTTTTTTACGAACAAGCCACCTGTTTCATTGCAGCTTTTCCCCGTTTTTCTGCATGGCACACAGGAAAAAGCCGTCCATGCCGGTACGGGTGGGCACCGAAAGCGCGCCGTGCTCCCCTGCCGTCATCCCGGCGGGCAGCGCTGCGGCAGGCTCCACCACCGTAAACTCCGGGTGGCGGGCCAGAAATGCCGCGATCTGCTGCTGGTTTTCTGCCGGGTCGATGGTGCAGGTGGAGTACACCAGCCTGCCGCCCGCTTTCAGCAGCTGTGCCGCCGTATCGAGGATGGCCGACTGCGTGGCCAATAATTCAGCTTCGCGGGCCGGTTCCAGCTTTTTGTAGCGCAGATCCGGCTTTTTTGCCAGAATGCCAAGGCCGCTGCAGGGCACATCCGCTAAAATGCGGTCGGCCTGCGGCAGGGCCGGGTTCACCTTTGTGGCATCGTTGCACAGGGCTTCCACATTGGTCAGGCCCATGCGCTGCACTGCCGTGCGGATCAGGCCCACGCGGTTCTCGGCGGCATCGCAGCTGTAAAGCCTGCCGGTGCTGTGCATCTGCTCGGCCAGCAGGATGGTCTTGCCGCCGGGCGCGGCGCACAGGTCGATGACTGTTTCTCCGGGCTGTGCGTCCACGCAGAGCGCCGCCAGCTGGCTGGCCTGCCCTTCCACATGGAAGTACCCCTGCCGGAACAGCTCATTTTCCGCCGGGCTGCCCTCGAACCGGGCCAGCACACTGCCGGGCACAATGCCCCGCATTGCTTCCTTTGCGCCGGAAGCCAGCAGCTTTGCACAAAGCTCATCGGCACTGCCTTTCAGCGGGTTCGCCCGCAGGCTGGTCATGCCGCCGTCGGCCTTGTAGGTAAGGATATCCAGTGCTTCGTCCGGGTAGTTTTTGTGCAGAAATTCCGCCACATCCCGCCCGGCAGAGCCAAGCACCATGAGCCGCTCCACTTCGTTTTTGAAGCTTGCGGTGCTCAGGTCGTAGCTGCACGCCTTGCGCAGCACGGCGTTGACCAGACCGGATGCGCTGGATTTTTTGAAGGCACGGGTCAGCTTGACGGCTTCGTTCACCGCAGCGGACACCGGCACCTGCATATAGCGGGCCTGCGCCAGCGCCGCGCGCAATATTTCGCGCACCGGTGCATCCAGCTTGGCAAGGCCCTTGGGCAGGAACTGGCACAGGATGTAGTCCAGCGTGCCCCGGTGTTCCAGCACCGTGTAAAAGATGGCGCTGGCAAAAGCTTTATCGCGGCCTTCCAGCTGCTGGCGCTTGAGTTCGGCATCCAGAACAAGGTTGGAAAAACCATCCTGCTCCTGCCGCACCAGCGCCGCCACTGCCGCCGCGCGGGGATTCGCCGCCATCAGAGGATATCCCCCGTTTTCAGGCGCTGACCGGCCGCAAAGGCGGTGCCGTCCATGGGCTTTTTGCCTTCCGGCACCACATTCAGCAGCTGGACGGCCCCCTCACCGCAAGCCACCGTGAGCGGCTTTGTGGCCAGCACGGTGCCGGGCGCTTCGCCGTGAGCTTCCACGGCACGGCACTCCATCACCTTGAGCTTTTTGCCGCCGGAGGTGACGAACCATGCACCGGGCCACGGGTTCATGCCGCGCACCCAGTTGTGGATGTGGGCAGCCGATTCGGTCAGGCGGAACTCTGCCATCTCCTTGTTCAGCATAGGTGCAAGGCAGGCGTTCTCATGATCCTGCGGCTGGGGTTTCAGCGTTCCGGCGGCGATGGCGGGCACCACCTCGCACAGCACCCGTGCACCCACGGCAGTCACGCGGTCAAACAGCTGGCTGCTGGTCTCCTCCGGGTCAATGGCGATCTTCTCGCAGCAGAGCACATCGCCGGTGTCAAGGCCCTCGTCCATCTGCATGATGGAAACGCCGGTCTCGGCATCGCCGTTCAGCACGGCCCACTGCACCGGGGCGCTGCCGCGGTACTTGGGCAGCAGGGAGACATGCAGGTTGATGCAGCCGTACTTCGGCGCTTCCAGCACAGACTTCGGCAGGATGCAGCCGTAAGCCACCACCACGATCAGTTCCGGGGCCAGTGCGCGGATGTTCTCGTCCTCGCTGCCGTCCCGCAGGGTGCGGGGCTGGAACACCGGCGTGCCGTGGGCAAGGGCCACTTCCTTGACCGGGGGTGCGGTAAGCACCTGCTTGCGGCCAACCGGCTTGTCCCGCCGGGTGTACACCGCGCAGATGTCATGCCCGGCGGCATACAGGGCTTTGAGGCACTCTGCGGCAATATCCGGCGTGCCCATGAACAAAATGCGCATTACTTGTTTCCTTTCGCTTCGCGGGCAGCTTTTTTGCCCTCTTCGGTATCCTCATAGAAATACTCGCTGGACTGCATGATGGTAATACCGTCCAGATGGTCGTTCTCGTGCTGGATGCAGCGGCCCAGCAGATTCTCAGCTTCCAGCTCGAACCACTCACCGTGGCGGTCCTGTGCGCGCACCTTGACCGCGGCGGGGCGGGTCACAGCGCCGTTGTGGCCCGGGAAGGACAGACAGCCCTCGTAGGCGGTCTCCTCTTCCTCGGATACAGCCAGAATTTCCGGGTTGACGAAGTCGATGAACTTATATTCGTAATCTTCGGGGATCTCCTCGGGCGCGTCGGTGGTGTCCCACACCACGAACAGACGGCGCAGCATGCCCACCTGCGGGCCGGCCAGACCCACGCCGTCGGCGGCGATCATGGTCTCGTGCATGTCGTCCAGCAGGGTAGCCAGACGGTCATCAAAGGTGGTGACGGGGCGGCAGACCTTGTTCAGGATGGGATCGCCCTCTTTTACAATATTGCGGATAGCCATTTATGGTACCTCCAAATCAGATGTCACCGTCCGAGTGCAGGTCCACCGCAACGGTGGCCTTGGACGGAAGTTTTTCCTGTTCGTATCTTTCCAGTGTGCTGCGCACGAGGTCGCGGAAGCGGCGGTCGTTGCGGCACTTGATGGTAAGCTTATAGCGATAAGTGTCGTTGATTTTTTCAATACTGCCGGGCGTAGGGCCAAGCACCCGCAGCGGCAGGTCCGGCTGTTTTGCCGCCTGCTGACCCAGCAGGGCCGCAAAGCGCGCCGCCGCCCGTGCCACCTCGATCTCCTTTGCGCCTGCAAAGCCAATGACGCACAGCCCGCAGAAGGGCGGGTAGAGGCCCAGCTTGCGGTAGGCGATCTCCTGCTCAAAAAAGGCATCGTAGTCCTGCGCAGCGGCAAGGTTCAGCACCGGGTTATCGGGGTCGGTGGTCTGGATGATGGCAAAGCCGGGGTCTCTGGCCCGTCCGCTGCGGCCCACCACCTGCGTGATGAGGCTGAACACGTTCTCATACGCGCGGAAGCCCTGCGCAAACAGCAGCGAGTCGATGCCCAGCACGCCCACAAGGGTCACATCCTCAAAATCCAGTCCCTTGGCCACCATCTGGGTGCCCACCATGATGTCATATTCGTGGTTCGCAAACCTTGCCAGCAGTTTTTCGTGGGCATCCTTTGCGGCAGTGGAATCCTGATCCATGCGCAGCACCCGCGCATCCGGGAACAGCTTTGCCAGCTCTTCCTCGGCTTTCTGGGTGCCAAAGCCCCGGTACTGCAGCTTGCCGCCGCAGGCGGGGCAGACGGTGGGCGGTTCCATCTGGCTGCCGCAGTAGTGGCACAATACCTTGTGCGCCGCTTTGTGGTACACCATCGGCACGCTGCACTTTGTGCACTTGAGCACCTCGCGGCAGTCCTCGCACTGGGCCATGGTCTGGTAGCCCCGGCGGTTCAGCAGCAAAATGGTCTGCTTGCCTGCATCCAGATTGCGGCGGATGGCATCTTCCAGCGACAGACTGATCTCCCGCGGGTTGCCTGCCGCCAGCTCTGCGCGCATATCCACGATCTGCACCGTGGGCAGCGGGTTGCCGCCGTAGCGCTGGGTCAGCCGCACCAGCTGGGTGCGGCCATGCTGGGCCGCGTAAAAGCTCTCGGTGCTGGGGGTGGCGCTTGCCAGCAGCAGCAATGCACCGTTTTCCGCCGCGCGCTGCCGGGCCACCTCGTGGGCAGAATAGCGGGGCGCGGATTCCGAGCGGTAGGTGTGCTCCTGCTCCTCATCGATGATGATGAGCCCGATGTTTTCCAGCGGCGAAAAGATCGCACTGCGGGTACCCACCACGATGTCTGCGCCGCCGTCCTGGATCATCTGCCACTGCAAAAGGCGTTCGGTGTGGTTGAGGGCAGAGTGCTGCACCGCCACCCGGCGGCCAAACTGACTCTTGAGCCGCAGGATCATCTGCGGGGTCAGGCTGATCTCCGGCACCAGCACCAGCGCACGCCTGCCCTGCTCCAGACAGCGGGCAATGAGCTTTAAAAACACCAGCGTCTTGCCGCTGCCGGTCACGCCGTAGAGCAGCGCCGAGTGGGGTGCATCGTCTTCCAGCTTTGGCAGCAGAGCATCGTAAGCCGCCTGCTGCTCCTGCGTGAGGGTGATCGGCTCGTTTTTCAGCGGGATGGACGAATACAGGTCGATGGATTTGTTCACCTTGCTGCATTCCAGCACGCCTTTGGCGCACAGGTTATCCAGCACGGCACGGCTGATGCCCTTGTCTTCCAGCTCGTTCAGGGTGCGCGGCCCGCCGCCCAGCAGCGCCACTGCCGCCAATTGCTTGGCTGTCGGCTTCGGTTTTGGCGGCAGCCCGCCCACAAAGCGGGGGGGGGGGTGCTGGCC
>OBWJ01000419.1_pt1 | contig 30896 bp, 34 predicted proteins | sample 1495181 | NCBI WGS metagenome assembly OBWJ01 (sample SAMEA2580041, study PRJEB22360) | human gut metagenome
GGGTCTGCTGGGCTGTAAATCCAAGCAGGCGGTTGGCATCTCTTTGCAGGGTAGTTAGGTCATAGAGAGCAGGCGGCTTTTCGGACTTTTCCTTGCGCTCCACCTTTTTGATTGTGACAGCTGCACCCTGGCAGGCTTCTTTCAGCTGCTCTGCGCTTGCTCGGTCACTCATGCGCTCCCCGGATACGGTAAGACCGGGCAGCTCCAGCACCACGGTATAAAAGGGAACCTGCTTAAAGGTGTCGATCTCAGCTTCTCGCTGGACAATAAGCGCCAGCGTTGGGGACATCACGCGCCCGATGTTGAGGGTGCGGTGATACAGCACGGAAAAAAGCCTTGTGGCATTGATCCCCACCAGCCAGTCGGCCTTGGCACGGCAGAGAGCAGCATCCCGAAGTCCATCATAATCTACACCTGGGCGCAGGTTTGCAAAGCCCTCCCTTATGGCGGAGTCCTCCATCGAAGAAATCCAGAGCCTTTTCATCGGCTTTTGGCAGCCTGCCAGCTCATAGACGCTGCGGAAGATCAGCTCGCCCTCGCGTCCGGCATCACAGGCATTTACTACCTCCGTCACATCCGGGGCATTCATCAGCTTTTTGAGAATATCAAACTGCTTTTTCTTATCCTTTCCCACTACCATCTGCCAATGCTCCGGCAGGATAGGCAGGTCATCATATCGCCACTTGGCATACTTGGGGTCATAGCTGTCTGCATCTGTAAGGCCAGCCAGATGGCCCACGCACCAGCTGACACGCCAACCGTTACCCTCCAGATACCCGTCCTTACGAGCAGTTGCACCGATTACCGCAGCCAGACTTTGTGCAACCGATGGTTTTTCAGCAATCACCAATTTCATAATCTTCAGCCTCCCATTCATTCTGCCAATTATCAGACAGTTTTTTTGCAATGCTGTGTTCTGAGGCAAGTGTAATGTCATAGCCAAAGCGATAATCATATCGGTACAACCTGCCAATCAAATCATTGATTATGATATTGCAGGCCATAATCACACGCTCTTTATCCACCTGCATCAGTTGATAGCGTTGATAATTGTTGTAATATTCTCGATGTCTGTGGGTTCTGCTGACCGTATCTTCCATCAGACAATCTATGGCATCTTTTTCACCATCTTCTTTGCTGCCCTGTGTATAAGACAACAGTTCCTTAACCATGGGAAAACTTTGTTCATCTACCGTTGCTTCTTCGCTCAAAAAACCGATATAAGCTTTTAGTAACAGGCTAACTGCTGTTTTTTCAGCTTCAGATAAAGCGTTCATGGTCTCCGCTGCATCAGGCAACAGTTCCTTTTCCACAAATTCATCTATCTCACCAGAATAAAGCATTCGGATTGAGTCCACACATAAAGAGCGCTTTTGGGGTGCGGTCTCAATTTCAAAATCATAAAGATCCAAGTCATCGTCCTTCTTTGACTTTTTTTGAACTTTGCTGATAGCAGTGAAAAGAATGTCTCCTCCAAAGTAAATTCCGAAGGCGACCAGATCAAAAATAATCAGAAAGTGTAATAACCAGTTCCATGTGTTCATTGTGAGGTCCTCCTTTCTTTGACCATGTGCTGATTTTGGGTGTGGATTTACAGTAAGAGAGTGAGTAGAGCAGCAGAGGACAGGAATTTCTCCCTGTCCTCTGTCCCTTATCCCGCAATGATTTGAAATACGCTACGCTCAAATGGTTCAATCTGCTCTATCGCGTTCCTCATTAGGGTCAGAACCCTCAAAACCATCCTCAAGGACTTCCTCATCTTCGGTTTCCCATTCCTCGGAATCTTCCTCACCATAATCATAATCGTCCAGACTGTCATTGCCCTTGGTCTTAGGCTTATTCTTAACGAGCTTCGAGTAGGCAAATACGCCACCGCCACCAAGCAGAGCCAGCAAAAGGGCCAGCGCAGCCGGGTTTAATCCGGCAGGCTTCTCTTTTTCCGGCTCCGATGTTTCTGCCGGAGGTTCCGGTGCTTTGCCCGTACATTTACTCTTATCAGTTGCGCAGACCGGGCAGGCCGTATTGACTGCCCCTGCTTCACATTTTGTTGAACAGCTGCATACCGCAGGCATCTCCTCTTTGGGTTTTCCATCTTCCATCAGCGCCGCAAGGTCTGCATCGTCCACCTGATTCAGAAAGTGAACAGCAGTCTCCTTGTCCTCATTCGCCCTATCAATCAGGATGTAAAAGTAATTTCCAGCTTTGGTCGTAACAGTAATAAGCTGCTTATTGCCTCCAAAATCATCCACCAATGCCGCATTCCCCTCCGGTGTAAGTGCCGGTGCCGGTTCTGTTTCTTCCACAATCACATTGCTGTCATTGGTAGAATCCTCTGCCGGTGCCGCCGGAGCCTGTTCTGACCCCTGTGCGAAAGCAGGGATCGTAAAGCCAAATGCCACAACCATTGTCAGGCAAAGGGCGGAAAGTGTTTTGCAAATTCTTTTATTCTTCATAAGCGGTAACCTCCTGATTATTTGATTCCGGCAGTGCCGTATCTCTGCCATGGTTTATTCCACCGGAAAGCATAGCGTTCAGCTGTGCTGGAGTCATGCGTAACGCACGAACCATCTGAACGATTTCCAGATTCTCTGCCTCCGTTTTCTGTGCTTCCAAGATCTTGAGCTTTTCCTGATATTCCGCAATCTTCTCACGGGTTTTCTCAATTTCCTGGTCGATACGTTCAATTTTGTTTTTTGCCATAACCGTTCACTCCTTTCCACAAAGTCTGTTACCAGTTCATCAGACCATAGCCTTTAATGCTTTGATAATTCAGGTCATAACTTTTGATCTTGCAGGCATCGCCGGAATTTCCCTCCACAGTATAAACACGGCTGCCATCCGTACCGATCACGATACCCACATGGTCTGCTGTCCCATCCAAATCCCAATCAAAGAAAATTGCATCTCCGGGAGCCAGATTGTTATAGCCTCTTGCACCCCATTGTCCATGAGACCGGAACCACGGAACGCCCTGCCACTCACAGCCTGCAAAGCGCGGTTCACTTTTTCCAGCCTGGTTATAACACCAAGATACAAAGCAGGCGCACCACTCCACGCGGCTGTCAAAGCCATACCAGCTCCAATAAGGATAGCCGCCCACATTGCCCACCTGACGCTTGGCCAGCTCCACCAACTGCGGATTTCCGGGACGGGTTCCATTTACAAACTGTACACCGGTCAAGTCCTCGGAATTGCTCATGTCAGGGGAACCACCGCCAAACAACAGCGGCTTATTGCCCATGGTCTGCCGGTAAACCTGATACATTTCCATCTGCTCCGGGGTCAGTAACTCCGACGCCACAGCGGAAATGGGCTTGCTGGTGAGTTTCACATTCAAAATGTAATACTCATAGGGGACTTCTTCTGAGGTGGTCTCGCCGGTCTCCGGGTCGGTGGAGGTCTCCGTGCGGTAGCGAATCTCCACTTCCTCAGTAAGCGTCAGCTGATACTGTGCTGCAAACACACGCGCCAGCTCTGCCTGAGCGCTCTGCCGGGTGTAACCTTGCAAGACAGCAGACAGAAATGCTGCCAGCTCATGAGGGTCATGGCCGATCATACCAAGGTCATAGCGATACTCGTCATACCCTGGATGGCTGCTTTCAATGTTGTCGATTTCCTCCTGCAACTGGACTTCTCTGGCTGCATAATCTGCCTCCACTGCCAGCATTTCCGGGTCATCCGACGGATAAGTGGTGCCGGAGAGAACGGAACCGATGCTCTGCGCCATCATGGAGCAGGAGGACATGGTATTCATCAGCATACAGGTAATGAGGAACAAAACCCCTGCCATCAGGAAACCCTTCTTGTGGCGCATGACGAATGCCCCTGCCTGCTGTGCCTTTTCTTTTACCGTCCTTGCGGCTTTTCCGGTTTTGGACGCAGCCTGGGCGGTATTTCCGGCAGTCTGACCGGCGTGTTTGGCGGCGGCATACTGCCTTTTGATGGCCTGCTTTTGCTGCCAGCGGGAAAGCGGATTGCTGGCAAACTGGGGATTTTCCTGAAAAGATTTCTGGTACAGAACATTTACATTTGCCTTTTCCAGTTGGCGCTCTGCCTGTGCTGCTTTGCGGTACGGCTTCAGCTTGTGGCTGCGATAGCCCTCCCGCACCAGATAAGCGCCGGTCTCCACCGCCTCCTCGGACTTGTGGGCGCTTTCCACGCCCACATTGTCCTGCTCTGTTTCCCGTATCTCTTTGTGGAGCTTGCCCGCAATCAGATGGACGGGAGCTTCCCTGACTCCTTGAGAAACTTTGGAAGGTGGCTTTTTCTTGTCCTCAAAGGTCAGCTTCGAGGTCTTTTTTCCGGTATCCGGGTCAATGACCGTCTGCCTGACCTTTTTCTTTGGGATATTGGCCTGCGCCTTATCTGCTCTGACCGCAGCTTTCTCCGCTTTACGGATCGGCTTTTCCAGTGCAGGGTCAGACCGTTCCTCATCAGTAAAGCGCAGACGCGGTTCCTTATTCAAACCATTCCCCCAGCATGAGGGAGGACATCATGTAGTGCAGCTCTGCATAAATGGCCATTCCCACCGGATCGTTGAACATACAGCCGGACAGGTAGGCATAAAACTGTGCCACCACATCGGACAGGATCTTCGCTTCGGTTCCTTTCAGAACCAGACCGCCCATACCTTCCTTGGCACGGATGGCGCTCCAGACCTCTGCCAGACGGAGCAGCCCCACCTGACCGGTCTCATTCAGTTCGGCTGCCTGATCTGCCGCCGTGCGGCACTCACTTACCGCATCGGCCATGACTGTAAGCAGCTGGCTGCGCTGGGCATTTACCGCCCTGTCAAAAAACATCAGCGGATTTTTATTCAAAATGTTGGGGTTCATCATCATTCATCCTCCTTCTTTTTCAGTTCCTGGGGTTTGGTGGTCATAATGCGGTAAAGCTCGGTATTCTTCGGGAAGTGATCCACGAAAGGCAGGATTGTAGAGCCATAAAACAGCAGGCCCTCGCCCTCACCGGAGTGCGTCACATAAGATAATTGGTGTGTGGAAATACCCAGCTGCTTGGCGAGGATCTGACGGTCTCCGCCTGCCTGGTTGAGCATATACACGAAGTCGGAATTTTCAAAGATATTTTCCACCTCGCGGCTGCTCAAAAGGTCTTTGACATTCTGGGTGATACCTGTCGGAATACCGCCCCATTTGCGGAATCGCTTCCAGATTTCCACCGTATAAGCGGCGGTCTGCTCCTCCTTCAAAAGCAGGTGCATCTCGTCGATGTAATAACGGGTGGACTTGTGGGCAGCGCGGTTAATGGTAACGCGGTTCCACACCTGATCCTGGACCACCAACATACCGATTTTCTTGAGTTGCTTGCCCAGCTCCTTAATGTCATAGCAGACAATGCGGTTATTGATGTCCACATTGCTCTGGTGATTGAACACATTGAGGGAGCCGGTTACATAGATTTCAAGGGCCGTGGCGATATACTGGGCTTCCTTTTCCTCCTGTGAACGGAGCAGGTTATATAGGTCCTCCAGTATGGGCATATTCTCCGGGCGCGGGTCATTGAGGTAGGTCTGATAGACCAGACGCACACAACGGTCGATGATGGTTTTCTGCACCGGCTGCAATCCGTCCTTACCGCCCACGATCAGCTCACACAAGCTGAGGATAAAGTCAGACTTGAGGGACAGCGGGCTTTCATCATCCGAATAGTCCAGGTTCAGATCCATCGGATTGATGTAGTTGGTTGAGGTAGGCGAGATCTTGATGACCTGCCCATGCAGACGATCCACCAGAGGTGCGTACTCCGCTTCCGGGTCACAGATGATGACATCATCATTGGTAAGCAAAAAGCAGTTGGCAATCTCACGCTTGGCGCTGAAAGACTTACCGGAACCCGGCGTACCCAAAATCAAGCCGTTGGGGTTTTTCAGCAGCTTTCTATCCACCATGATGAGGTTGTTGGACAGGGCATTGATGCCGTAGTACAGGGCTTCCTTGCCGTTCTGGAATAATTCCTGTGTGGTGAATGGTACAAAGATAGCCGTAGAACTGGTGGTCAGCCCTCGCTGAATCTCGATCTGATTGAGTCCCAGGGGCAGACAGCTCATCAGCCCTTCTTCCTGCTGGAAGTCCAGTCTGGTCAGCTGGCAGTTATACTTCTGGGCAATAGAGCCTGCCTGAAAGATGTTGTTTCCAAGCTGACGGGGGGTGTCCGCTGTGTTCAGCACCAAAAAGGAGACCAGGAACATTCTCTCGTTTCGGCTCTGCAAATCCTGCAACAGCTTTTTCGCTTCGCTGCCGTAGGTGGCAAGGTCAGAAGGAATGATGTCCATGTCGTATCCGGCGCGGACTGCTTTTTTCTGTTCCTCAATCTTACTGCGGTCCAGATCGGTAATCTTACGCTTTACCGTTTTGATGGCTTTCACCTGATCCACCGACTGAATGTGCATACTCACAATGAGCGAGCTTTCCATATCCAGAAAATCAGCCAGCAGACGGTCATTCAGCTCCGGTGCTAAAATCTGCAAAAAAGAAACAGTCCCGTATTTCTTGCCCATACGGAACTGCTTGCCGGTGCGGAACTCAAAGGAGCTTGGTGCAATAAAATCCTTTGTGGACAGACCGGAAGGAGCCAGCCAGTCCCATTCAAACTGAAACGGGAGCTGTTCATCCATGTGGAATACCGCATGAAGCTGGGAAAGCCTTTCCTTACCGTCCAATGTTCTGGCGGCTACACCAAGACGCTTGAAGTTATTGAGTATATCGGTCTCAATACGCTCCAGACGGGGCTTGGCGGCTTTGATGCTGTCAGCGTTGATACCAAAGGTCAGGTATTTGGTCTTGATGAGACCGTTGTTGCCTCTGACCAGCTGATTTTGCAGCATCGTGGTATATTCCTCACGGATACTGTCAAAGGCATCCCCCTGGGGCGGAATGGAAATGGAGTTGGCAAAGGTCTCCTCCGATGCCGCAAGGTTCAAAAAAGACAGCTGGAAGTGAATCGAGCTGTCGAAATAATTGAGGAAATCACACCAGCCCTCAAAGATCGCGGTCTTATCTTCATTTTGGGAGAGCTGATAGTTGATGTCCTGAAACTGAATGGTCTTTGTGTAGTGGCTGTCCGATACGCGGCAGATCCCGTCCGGCCACATTCGTTCATAGGGGATACTGTCCTGTGCCGATTTTCCTTTTTTGTCCGTGCGGTTGGCGCGGGCAATGGCCGCTTTGATCTGCTTCTTATCGGCGCGGGACAGCTTTTTCTTTGTCTTTACCGGATGCACGGTCTTTTCTTCCGGTTTTCCCAGCAGACGGCGCAGCCAGCTTTTCATTGCGGTGAACAATGTCATACACCTCCTTATCGAGCATTTCCTGCCGCTTTAATACGGCATAAAAGTTATTGGTCTGGTAGGGACGCTGCTTGGGACGGATCACAGCTACTTTGAGAATGTTGCCCACGATCTTTTCCAGGGGCTGTCCATGCTTTTCGTACATAGCCAGCATAAAGAAGGGCAGCATAACCAGCTTCATACACATAGCCGCTACACTGTTTCCGGTAGGTTTTCTGAGCAAAAAGAAAAGCGGTACGCCAATAAGCGCTCCGCCCGTGAAGCAGATAAGCTGCCGCTTGGTCAGATTGAACATGACCTTTGTTTTGACTTTTGTTAAGTCCTTGGGTACGGGTACATAAGCCAATGTGGAAACCTCCTTCCGTTTTAATGCGCCTGAAAGACTGATTTTGCGAGACTGCCGGTTTTGAACAGCGTAAAGCACAGCAGTACGGTGTAGCCCACGCAGCTCCAGATTGCCATGATGATGTCATCTTCCAGAGCGATGTTCTGCACCAGCACAGCATAAATTGCCACGCAGACAATAATGAGAAACGCCTGAAAGCCCAGTGCCAACAGGGATCGGAGGTAATTCTGTCCCATACCGCCCCATTCTTTGCCCATCATTGCAGCCATTGGAACGGGAGCCACCGAAGTTACAAGGTAGATCTCGATCATACGGCCATAAATAACGATAAAGATACAGATATACAACGCCCACATGGTAATGCCAATAAAGAGGGATTGGAACCACAGTCCGAACAGCGGTCCCAGATCCATTTCCATCAGCCTCGGTTCCAGATCGGTCATAACTGAGGAAATGTCAATGGACGCATCCGAATTGATAACCCCTGCCGCCTGCGCCACCACGCTCTGCGCCATATCAAAGACGCCCATCACGATATTCCATGTGTTTGTGACAATGAGGATGGCGGCAGCTGATTTGAACACCCACTTGAAAATCATCCAGGTATCCACATCATGCAGGTTGTTCTTGTCTGCAATCATCTGGATCAGGTCTACGGTCATCACGATAGCCAGGATCACACCTGCAATCGGCACCATGATGGAGTTGGACAGATTCTCAATCATGCTGAAAATACTGCCATTCCATCCCTGTGGGGTCTGGCCTACCTGTACGGATATATCCGCGACCTGCTGGTTTACACTGTCAAACATCCCCGAAAGGTTGCTCATAATACCGCCCACCAGCATTTCTTTCAGCCAATTTGTCAGGGCTTCAAGTAAGAAATCCATACGGTGTCAACCTCCTTTCCGCCGCCCCCGCAAAACTGCGGGAGCGGCAAGGATTTCATACGGAGACGCTTAGACAGAGAAAAGCCCGGAGAGCAGAGGTACAAGGACCATGCCTACCACGGCTACACCAGCACCGGCCATGAGCTGCTTCATGCCCTGGCTCTTGGCGCCGGGGTTGTCGTTGCCGTAACCTTCCAGCAGGTTGATAACGCCCCAGATACCGAGACCGGCACCGAGCGCGATAACGAGGGTCTGAAGAACGGTGATTGCCTGTTCAAAAAATGCCATATAGTTTGTTAGCCGGAATCTGATTAAAAAATAGGTTTGTCATGTTTCATAGGCATACAAAAGCCGGAACAATCTGCCGCCCGGTTTCCGGGGGCATGATTCCGGCTGTCCTCCTTTTTCATTATTTTTTCTCGCGATTGTCCGCTTTGTACGCCAATGGCCCATAGAGGGCAGATGCGGCGAATAGATAAGATCACTCCCTTCTAAAGCGGAACGAAATTAAGCGCCCTTTGTGTCTACTTCATATACATCGCAGACCTCATTGGGCTTGAGTTTCAGCCTTGCGGACAAGAATGCTTCAATATCAAAAGCGTTCTTGTCATCCGCGTCGGCAGTGTACTTGAAATTGGGGTGCTTGGTGATGTCGTACTTATCCGAAAGGAAAGGACGCACACCGCGCAGCTGGAGGATACACTTGCCGCCATCCATAACAGCAAGCTCATCCTGGCTCATCAGCTCTTTCCCCAATTTTTGATAGTTGAGTGAATGGGATGTTTCCCTCCCACGGCTCTCTCCGGTGTTGTAGGTGTCGATGGTTTCCTTACCCAGCACGGCGGCCAGCTCCTTGAGAGTGGTCGGCTCCTTACCGCCCAGAAAGATGGAAGTATCCATGTTTCCGATAATGGTATCTGCGTTATCCTTATAAATCGCCTTGAGCTGACTCTGCGCCTGCAACACCAGACAGGCGGAGATCTCACGGCTTCGGATGGTGGCCACCAGCTTTTCCAACTTGGGTATCTGGCCAATGTTGGCGCACTCGTCGATCAGACAGCGCACATGAACCGGCAGTCTGCCGTCGTACACATCGTCGGCCTTTTCGCAGAGCAGGTTAAACAGCTGGGTATAACACATGGATATAAGGAAATTAAAGCTGTCATCAGTGTCACTCATGATGAGGAACAGGGCAGTTTTCCTGTCTCCCAGAGTATCCAGCTCCAGCTCATCATAAGCCGTGACCTCACGCAACTCTGCAATGTCGAACACGGCAAGGCGAGCGCCGCAGGAAATCAAAATCGACTTGGCTGTTTTTCCGGCGGCCAGCTTATATTTCTTATACTGGCGCACCGCAAAGTGGTTTGGCTTCTCGGCTTCCAGTGCATCAAACATCAGGTCTACGGGGTTTTTGAACTCCTCGTCATCCTCACGGACTTCCATGGCGTTGATGAACTCAATGAGGGTGGAGAAGTTTTGTTCCTCCACCGGAGCCTCATAATGGATATAGCCAATAAGCGCGCAGTACAACAAGGTTTCTGCTTATAGTGATAGGTAATCCTTTGAAGTAATCGCCGGATTTTCCCCCACTCCACACCGGACATGCGACTTTCACCGCATCCGGCGTTCCATCGATTGTGTTATCAGGCATTTAATCAATCACCAATAGAAAGTTGTTCAGATTGCCGCCAATTTTGCGGCGGTACGCAGGTCGTTGATTTTGGTCAGTTGTTTTCTTGTTACAGTCAGTTGTTTGCAGATGCTCTTGAGAGCAGCGGCATCCTGGCCGGTCAGCAAGGGCAGATACCGCCTGTGAAGCAGCACCAGATTGCTGTATCGCTCCTGGCCGCCCTGCTCCTTTGGAACCTTCATATGACATACGATGCTGTCCGGCTGCAAGAACCATTCGCCGCTGACGGCGCACTTGCCCTTCTGTGCAGACAGCAGGGAGAGCCTGCAATCGGCATATTCCAGGCTGTGGCCTTCCGGCGGATGTTTCCGCAGATACGCAAACAGGGTTGTATCCATCTCCAGATTATCGTGTATCTTTTTCCGCCCTGCCGGAGAGAAGCAGCAGACGGCGGCGCTGATTCCGATTGCAGTTTTATACTTGATGAACGCGATGGGGTAGATTGGCCGGTTGATACCGGACACATACCGCACCATTTGAGAAGTGCCGAAACGCTCCTTTTCGCTGTCCGTCATAGCGCCGCCTTCTCGGACAAGCTGACAGCCGGTTTCCGTGTTCAGACGGTTGGTCAGCACTGTCATAACTCTGCGGTGGATTTTCCGGCAGTCCAGACTGATACAGGTAGCAATCCTGTAGTAGTTCTGGATGCCCAGCACCATTTCGTCAAACAGACCGATCTCGTCCGGCTGCGTCCGCCCTTGGGCTGGTTTTGCGATGCGCTTTGCCTGCTCCACGAGCTTGCTTTCTTCCAACTGTAGCTTTTTATCACAGATATGGGACTTCACGACATACTTTCCGCCCTTGCGGTACACCATGATTTTGAAGCCGAGAAACTCGGAGTATCGCTTTCGGACATTGACAATGCGTGTTTTCTCTGGGGAGACCTCCAGCTTCAACCGTTCGGTAATCCACCTTGTGACAGCTTCCATAGTCTTCTCTGCGTCCTCTCGGTTCCGGCAGAAGATACGGAAGTCATCCGCATAGCGCACAATGAACATTTCTTTGAGATTGCTTTTCCGCATTTTCTGGTAGCCCTTGCTCTTGTCAAAGACCTTGGAGGTGCGGATGGTGCGCCATGTTCCGTAGCGGTTTGCCACGGGGTGTTCCGTCCATTGGCTGTCGATCCAGTGATCCAACTCATTGAGCACCACATTGGCTAACAGCGGGGAAATGATCCCGCCTTGGGGCGTTCCCTTTGTCGGGTAAACAGTGCTGCCGTCTGGCATACGGATGGGAGCCTTCAGGATGCGCCTGATGACAAACAGAAGTTGTTTGTCCTGGATGCCCAGCGTCCAGAGCTGTTTAATCAGTTTGCTGTGGTTCACATTGTCGAAGAATCCTTTGATGTCAAACTCCAAAACATAGTGTAAGTGCGCCCGTTGCAGCAGGGAGTAAGTACGGGAAATTGCGTGCTCCACTGACCGATTCGGGCGAAACCCATAGCTGTTGTTGCTGAATTTTGCTTCACAGATGGGCTCCAGGATTTGTTTGATGCATTGCTGCACCAATCTGTCCCAGATGCAGGGGATACCCAGCGGCCTGGTTTTGCCATTTGGCTTTGGGATGTCCTTCCGGCGCACTGGTTTGGGACGGTAGCCGTGTTCGCTGCCTGTGACGATTTTTCTGACCTTACCGATGACTTCAGCCGGTGGAAGCCGTCCAATGTCACCGATATTCTGCTTGTCTGTTCCTGCTGTGTAGCTGCCTGTGTTGGTCTTGATGTTTCTGTAGGCCAGCATGATGTTGTCCGGGCTTAATACCAGTTCCATCAGGCCGGTGAAAGTTTCTCCGCCCTTGCTTTTGGCGTACAGTTCGTCAAATGTCCGCTGCATACCGTAATACTCGGCGTGCCGCTGGGCGTCCATACACAGGACTTTTTTCCTTTCTTTTGGCATAAGGCATCACCTCCAAATTGGAAAAGTGACCCTTTTGGTCTTACTCAAATCCTTATGATTGGATTGAATAATGCCTGTTTCCACAATTCGACTTGTGACCATTCCTCCATCCCCATTACAGGGACTTCTTCGGTTCGATCACTACTTTTCAGCAGCGGTTCACCCGCTTATTGTTCTTCGCCGGGTTCTTTCTTGCGAAAGCCGCTGCCTTTCCTCGTTCCGGTAATTCTATCTGTGCATCTATACCTTTAGGTTTCCGCTATGAGCCTGCCGGCTGGGATGTGCCTGTAATACAACATGGTCGTTCGTAGGGCAAATTTCTACTAAACCACACCGGCTGCGCTTGAACGCACCCATACATTTCTATATGGTCTTCTTGTAGACCCGTACATTCGCGGATTCGTCAGTTCGCCTGCCAGGGCGAACATTCTAACCATGGGTATTTTATAGACCCTTGGCCTATAGGCAACACAGTCTGCCTCCAGACCGCTTTCGGCCGCCGTTGGCGGCGGCTACGGTTGCTCTCAGCCGTTGTCGTGGGGCTTCGTACACCGGCTTTGCAGCCAATGCACGCCCACCGAGGGCAGGCGTTTCAGGGCGTTACCCCGTCATTCCACCTGTCGAATTACCAGTTATCCAAACAACGGTATTTTGTTGTTTGTCCGCTGACTTTTTACCACCAGCGAACGAGTCGCACTTACCCAGAAATCGTCTCCGGCCTTGCCTTCGCCTTTGGTATTGGCGATCAGCGTTGTTACCAGCTTCAAAATGTCCTTTTCGCTATGGATATAGGCGAAAGGGTTATAGTGCATGGACTTCTTGAAGTTGATGGTATTTAGGACCTTGATTCGGTACGGCTCATAAATGACCTTGCCGTGCTTATCCTTCATAGGCTTTCCGTCTTTCCCCAGCTTGGGTGCGCCCCTTTGGAGCATTTTTCCGCACTCCACCAAAATGGTTCCCTTCGGAACGCTTTCGTCAAGATAGAAAACGGAAAAGTCACAAATTATTTTCAAGTCAGAAATTCGCCGTTTTCACATCATCACGCATAAGCCGTTTCATCTTGTCCTCCAAGGTGTCCTTGCTGGTCTGGCTGAAATGAACGCCGATGATATATGTGGTGTTGCCCATTCTCATGGGGAAACTGCCTGCCGGAGTTGGCTTGTTCGCTTTCACTGTGTTTGTGGTCTTGGTCATTCGCATTACCTCCTGTGAATGTGAAAAAGCCAGACAAGGGTGGGGCGGCAACGAAGTCCGGCAACGGACTTCAAAAAACCTCGAAACTACCTCGTCTGGCTATTCTTACTATTATTCTTTTCTTTTTGAAATTCTCTGTTGCTTTCGTTGCCGGAGAGAGAAAAAGCCTTGCAGATAAAGGGCTTTTTGAAATTTGCCCGGCAACGGGGTCGGCAACGGGATAGCAACCAGCCCTGCAACGGACTGGCATTTTTCAGAACGGAAGCTCCATCTGGCTTAGTTCTTCCTCGGTCAGTTCTTGAAAACCGTCCGCAGATTTTGAGCCTGTTGCCGATAGCCCGTTGTCACGCTCCCAACCTCGCTGTCTGCCGTACTTGGCAAAGATGCGTGGATTGGAAAAGGGCTTCCAGCCCTCCACGCTGTTGTTCATTATCTCGTTGATTTCTCGGATTTCCCATTGCTTCGGCTCGTCAAAGGCATGGTTCAGAGCTTCGGCGTAAAGCTGCTTGGAACAGACCTGATTGCCTTTGTACTCGTCAAGGAAAGACTGTATCAGCCCTGCCTTGGTGTCCTCCGGCATGAATTGCTTTTGCAGCTCTCGCAGTTCCTTTTCCATATCCTTGGAGAGTGCAAGGCGTACTGGGAAATTGTGATAGATGAACATGGCTTCTGCCCACATCATATCAATGTAGGCTCTCGATGCAGCTTCATCTTCCAGAATGTGTACCTTGGCTCGCTCTGCGTGTACCATGATGGGCAAGAACCTACGATTGCCCGAACGGTCAAGCGGTAGGAAGTCCAGCGTATTGGAGCTGCCGCCGAACACGCATTGTCGAAGTCTGTCTGCCGGATGGGTTTCATACGGCACTTTGTAGGTCTCTTTCGGTCTGGAAATAAAGGACTTGATTTCCTCAATGCTCTTTGCGTTGGCGGTGGCTATCATCTCCGACATCTCGATTATCCAATGCCCTTGCATTTTGCGATACACATTGTCATCGTCAATCTTGCGTAGATCATCGGAGAACCACTCATCTTTGACTGCCAACAGACGGAAGAAAGTGGACTTTCCGGCTCCTTGCCCTCCGACAAGGCAGAGCATAACTTCAAACTTGCACCCCGGCTTAAAAGCTCGGCTGATAGCTCCCAACATGAACAGCCGCAGGGCTTCATAGGTGTACTCGTCCTCGTCAGTTCCAAGGAAGCGTTGCAAGGCATAGCGGATGCGTTCCGTGCCGTCCCATTCCAGACTGTTCAGATAGTCACGGATGGGGTGGTACTTGTTGCTGTCAGCTATGATAGAGATAGCTTTCTGGATTTTCTTTTCGCTGGTCAGCCCATACTTATCTTCCAAATAGAGCATAAGATAATTTAGGTCTGTGTCCGTCAGCGTGGAAGTCTGCTTGTCCCACCACATCGGCTTTACAATGTCGATACGCTCCGTCAGAATGTTGTAGCTGATGGCTTCAAACAGAACGGGGTCATACTGAAAAACGGTCAGACAGTTTCGGATGCTGTTCTTTATGCTGCCGTTATCGGTCAATTCCAGACTTCCTCGGACTTCTTCTATGCTGTGGAACGGCTGAATGGAATCGCTGTTCAAGTTTCATCACCTCGTTTCTTTGCTCGCTTACAAGTGCCTTTCTATCTTCAAGCGTACCGTCAATCAAGGTATCAAGCAGATATTCGATATACGATTTTCTCTGCAAGGCTTCTGTAAATAGCGGATGCCATTCGTCCTCCGGCTGCTTCGGTGCGTAGTCCGTTTCCCATGCTCGGAGCTTGTGGAAGTAATCGGACAGCACACGGAAACATCGTTTTTCCTCTGCTTCAAATTTCTGCTCGGCTGTGGGTTCTCTCGCCTTTGGCAGAACAGGCGGCTTGCCGTTTCTGTCATAAGCAAGGGCAAAATCGGTAGCTATCATCTCGGCGGCTTCTTTTGTACCTTTGCCGAAAAGCCTTGCGATAAAGTCAACCGCATCTCCATCCGCACCGCAACCGAAACAATGAAAACGCTTATCCACTTTCATGCTCGGTGTGCGGTCATTGTGAAACGGACACGCTATCATTCCGGCTCGGTTCACGCTGAAACCATAAAACTCTGCAACCTCTCTTGTCGTAACAAATTGCTTTACCGCTTCAAATACATTCAATGGGCATACCTCCAAAAATTTTCTGTGTCTAAAGTGTAAATTTCCGTCTAATACATTGACATTGCAACGCAAAAGGCATATAATATAAGTGCAATAGCAATGAAAGGAGTTAACGATATGGCTAACACTACTAATTTCAGCGTTCGCATGGACGGTGATATTAAAAAGCAGTGCGAAGCTCTGTATGGCGAATTGGGTATCAACCTGACTACCGCTATCAATGTCTTTCTTCGTCAGTCGCTCCGTGTCGGCGGTTTTCCTTTTGATGTTCGCATGGAACAGCCGAACAAGGAGACGATGGCGGCAATGCTGGAAGCAGAGCGCATTGCCCGTGATCCGTCTGTAAAACGCTATTCTGATGTTGAGGAAGCGTTGAGGGCGTTGAAAGAATGAGTAACAAACATTACGACATCGTTTGGACAAATCAGTTCAAGAAAGACTACAAGCTGGCAATGAAACGCCATCTGGATATTGACCTTCTTGATGACATCATCCGCAAGCTGGCAAGCGGCGAACAGCTTCCAGAGAAGAACAAAGACCACGCCTTGACAGGCAACTGGGTCGGACACCGTGAGTGCCATATTCAGCCGGATTGGTTATTGGTCTATCGGATGGAAAATGATTTGCTCGTATTGACATTAGCACGAACAGGATCGCACAGCGATTTATTCGGAAAGTAAGAAAATGCACTCGGTATTATTCCGGGTGCATTTCCATTTTCCACGGAACAAAAAAGCACCTGCTATCTTCAAAATTGAAAATGCCAAGTGCCTTAAAGTTCCATATTCTGTTTTTTGATTTTCTGTTGCCTACGCTGCTCGTTCAGCTCCTTTGCTTCCTCACCGTTATATTTCAGCTTCTCGATAAGGGAGTGCTTCGGTTCAGGCTTCTTTTCTGTCGGGTGCTGCTCCGGCTCAATGACCTTACCGACCCAATAGCGAATATCTTTCAGCGGCTTCAATTCGGTCTGCACCGCTTCAAGCTCCTTGCGGATCTCGGAGACTTCCGCATTCAGCTTCTTGTATTCCGCTTTCAGCGATTTGAGGTCAACGGAAATATCCACGCCCTGCTTGCGGAGAAAACGGTCAGCCTTGTTGTAAGCGGCAAACTCCGCTTTGTGTTCCTCGGCGTACTTTTCCTTTCTGGACTTCCAGCCGATTTTCACATACTTGTCATGGACTGCCTTGTGCTGTTGGCAAGTAGCAACCGCTTCTTCGATACCGGCGATTGTTTTCATCCGGCTTTCCTTGGGCTTCATGGAATTGCGGATTTCTGCGGCTCGCTCATTCAGTCCGGCAAGAGCTTCGTCCAGCTTGTCCAGAGTGAGAATGTTATGGTTTTGCAGATAGGCAATAGCGGAAGAAATGACTTTCATATCCTTTCGCTTGCCTAAGTCTCTGCCGTATTTCGACCAGTCAGAGCGTTCCTCAATTCTCATATCGGTGTACTTAAACAGAAGCTCAATGAGGAACGGAGAGAAAGCGGCGGCTTCCATTTCTGCAAGGACTTCTTTTCTTGCTTCCAGTAAATCGTGAATCCATGCTCGCAGACTTTTTATCGTATTGCGGATAGCAGCCATCAGAGCGTTTGCGGCTTTTATATCTCGGTTGAGATTGCCGATATTGGTTTCTATTCCTCGGCGTTCCATTTGCGTAACGGCAGGACCCATGTGGACGGTCGGAACGATGTCCAGTCCCTGCCGTTCATAGGAACGCATATCCACTCGCTCGGTACTGCCAGCCATTTCAAGATAGCGGTTCTGCACGACCTCCCATCCGTGTCGCCAGTCCTCGGCGTGATACTGTTCATTCCAGTCAACGGTATCTTCCTTGTGGCTTTTCCAGTTGCCGGAAGGCAAGCGTATTCGCTCGCCGTTCTCGTCAAGGTCATAAACCTTTCTGCTCTTGGGAAGCCACTTTCCTTTTTCGTCCATCGCTCGCATTGTCAGCATAATGTGGCAATGGGGATTATGCCCCGGTGGGTCGGGGTCATGGATTGCAAGGTCACAGCACATTCCCTTTGACACAAAATGCTCGTTGCAGTATTCCCGTATCATATCGGGATATTGCTCGGCAGGGACTTCTCTCGGAAAGGTCACAACAAATCTTCGGGCAAGCTGGGAGTTCCATTGCTTCTCAACTGCTTCAACGGCGTTCCAGAGTGTGCCACGGTCAGCATATTCGGGCGGAGCGTTTGGCGGCAGCATGATTTCCGTGTAAATGATGCCACGCTTCTCTGTGTAGCTTTTTCGTTTTTGGTCATACTCGGAAAACAGGCTTTCGCCGCTTTGATAGGCAGCTCCGGCAACGGCTGACTGGCGTTTGCTTCGTTGCGTGATTTTGATTTTTAGGTGTGGGCATGGCATTTGGCATTTCTCCTTTCTCGGTGCAAAAGAAAAGACCGCACATTTTTTGAACGGCGGTCATGGTGGGCGGTGTTCAATTCGGACTTGTCGGCTTGAAATGATTAGAATAATCGTTTCAAACTGGCAAGTGTGCAAAGGGGTAGTTGGCAAAGCCAGCGCAGGGGAAACGCAGTTTCCTCTGGATGATTGGAACGACGGCTGCTGTGAAAATCATCGGCTTCCTGCAAGGAGCTTTCGGCAGAACGCAATGCACCGTCTTGGGCGGTGTATAATTGCGCCCTTGTCTAAAGCCAAGGGTTTAGCCCTCATCCGTTGTCCTCGCTTTTCTTCGGTTCTCAATCAGCATATCCAGCTTCTTTTATGCGGCTTCTCCATGAAAGAGGAAAGTCAAAAGCTCCATCACATCATCGTCCGTCAGAAGTGTCGGCTCTTTCAAAAAGGCTTCCAACATTCCGGCACGGGTGCAAAGGCGGTGCGTTCTCTCGGCTCGGTTCAGCTTCTTCATTTCTCTTTGCAGGGCTTTTCCCTCGTTCTCGGCGGTTCTCAATTTCTGCTCGCCAACATAGAGCTCGTGTTTCAGTTTTTCAAGTTTTTCATTTGCCATAGTACCAGCTCCTTTCGCTTAATGGGCAAAGCAAAAGCGACCAGCCTTTTACGGTTGATCGCTTTTGGTTCGTCCACAGTATTCAGTTTGTCAACGCAAAAGATTTCCTACCATCACTTTTTCAGCTCTAAATATTCTTGCCCCATGAAGAAGATTGTTAATTCGTTTTGATCAACTTCTATCTCAAATTCTACACTACTATCTCCCTGTGTAACACAGATTATATCCGAGTAAGAAAAACCATAAGATGCGTTACCGCAGGATAGACCCGAATCGGGCATATCTTTACTCACAATAAGTTCTCCATTCTCTTGAAAGGTAAATACCTCCTCTGTATTGACATCTTTCCATGTGCCAATAATATCTTTTTCGTTTTGAATGAGATTTACTTTACCAACACATACAATGGCAAGTATAACTACACCAACAGTCAAAGCGATGCCTGCAACTCTCTTTACCAGTTTCTTTTTGCTCAATTTCTATTACCTCCGTTTCTGGTACTTTGTTAGATTGAATGATTACATATTGCTCAATTTCAGTTCCTCTACAATTTCCACCTTTGATACGCTTCTAACAGCAAACAGCATAGCGATACATACCATAGCACCGACCGCCAGAACTGCAAGGGCATAAATACCACCGTTGATATAAAAAGCAAATGGTGTCATACCCGACGATATGAAGTAGTAAATGGCACAATGAATCAAAAAGCTCACAGGCAACGCAAGAACCAATGCTTTTACGCCGTACAAAACAGCTTCGAGCAATAGCGTACATTTTAATCCTTTGGCAGTCATACCAACAGAACGCAGAACAGCAAATTCGCTTCTTCTCAAATGAATCGTATTCGAGATAGTGTTACAAACATTCAAGCTGATAATAACCGTCATCAGGATCGAGAACAGGCAGATTACCAGTTTTGCAATCGTATATACCTGTCTGGAATTATTCGTTGCGGCTGCAATGTCCACAGTTTGCGGAAATCCTCTGTCAGCCAGACATTCCATTGCTTCTTTATGCTGTGCTGTCTGTATTCTCATTTCCACATAGGCGTTATCATCTATCAGCCAGTTAAAATAACTTAAAGGCACAATGAGAACAGCTCGATCTCTCACAAACATGGATTGGATATTTGCATTTTCTTCTGAAACGATTTCTTCCACGATAATCGGCAAGGCATCCTCGGATGCCCCCAACGGAATGATTTCAGTTCCCGGTTCAATAAGAAACGGGGAGCCTGCAATCACTCGATTTTGACCCGCATTATAATATCCCATTGTCTGATTGAGCAGGATTCCACGATTGGAGCTGCCAGTCATAATATGAAAGCCATTTTCCTCACAAAAGGAAGTAAAATGTTCTTCGTCCAGTCCTACGACATATACCTCTGCTTTCGTACCATTGATAAAATATCCTTGCATATCAGGATTGATTTGTTCCTGCAAAAATTCAGCGGTCATATATCGCTGAAAAGAATAGGAAACATCCGCAGTGATATTTTCATCCGATAATGCCCCGATTGCGGTAGGAATATCTTTGTATTGAATCGTCGAAATCACATCGGTATAACAGGAACCGTCCTCCTTCATGTCCAAGGATGTCTGATAAAGCATAAAATCAGACAAACTATATAAGGAAAGGGCAATTACCACCGACAAGAAAATAGAGCCAGTAATTGCTCGGAAGCGTTTTGGATTACGCTTAATATTTTTTGCTGCCAACGAACCATAAATGCCAAAAACCAAAGAAACGATTTTTCCGTCACGAAATTTCTTTTTTGATACCTCATTGTTAGACTGGCGGATAGCTTCAATAACTGTAATTTTAGCAGCTTGCTTCACAGGCTTTCTGCTTCCGAAGTACAAAGAAGCGATACCAGATAAACCGCTGACGAGCAGGATCAGTCCATTTATCTTTAAGGACAGTTCTACAATACCAAAAGTGAATGTTTCTCCAAAAGCTGCCCTAACCACACTTAACAACAGAGCAGACAGCAGTATGCCGACAACCAATCCCAAAGGTATGCTTACAACACCCAAAAGAAAGGCTTCTAAATATACACTAAGGCGTTTTTGCCCTTTTGTGGCTCCAATACTGGATAGCATTCCCATCTGCTTAATTCGTTCCTGCAAGGAAATGGAGAGAGCGTTGCTGATCATTGAAGCAGATGCAGCCATCAAAAGACAAACGACCATGACCACCAAAGCAATCAGTTTGGCAGCTCCTTTACCCCCAGTAATTCCATGATAGACTAACAATTCCGAATGAAACTTTGCTACATGACTGTCTACTGCCGCAGCCACTTCTTCGGCTTCTGTATAGATCGAATTGGATAAATTCTTTGCCTTGACATACGCAGCAAAATCGGATGCCGTTTTGTCAACACCTGCAAAGGCATTATAGTTTGCTGCGATTTTTAAGTCTCCTGCATCTGACAGAATACCAACAACTACATACGCTTTCTCTTTCGTTGGAACGAAACTTTCTTCTTCGCCCCTATAATTTGTCAGCCCGGAAAGCTGGGCATTATATTCATCCCAAATTCTTGAACCAAGAGTTAAAGAAATCGTATCTCCAATCTCTGTATTCATGTTGTTTTTCTTCAAAAAAGATTCTGAAATAATAATCTCATTTTCATCTTGCGGGAAACGCCCTGCAAGCAAATACTGATTTAACGAAAATCTTTGGGTAAAGTTCTCGTCAATCTCGCCAACGGAGAGCATTGTACTGTTGGATTTCTCCCCGTAAAAACTGTTTCCGGCAAAGCGGAGAAGCGAAACCTCGCCTACATTGTTTTGACTATATAGCTCTTGAACCTGCTCCCAAGTCAAATCCTCCATGTAGTAGTCATAATCGCCACCATACACTTTTTCTTTCTCTTTCAAAAAATCAACCAACGACCATCCCCCACAGAGAATAGCGGTTATCATACTGATTGACAAAAGAATGGTTAAAAGTGTGAGTAGGGTACGCTTTTTATTCGACAGCAGATTCCTGAGTGTAAGCGTGAAAATCATATTCATCAGCGTATCACCTCATCCCTCACAAGTCTGCCATCCTGAATTTCCAGAATACGGTCTGCCTGCATTGCGATTTCACGGTCATGGGTAATCAGGATCATTGTCTGGCGATAGACTTCATTGGATTCACGCAGAAGTTTCATAATATCCCTTGTGTTCTCCGTGTCCAGATTTCCCGTCGGCTCATCCGCAAGGATAATCGCAGGTGCGTTAATCAACGCTCGTCCGATTGCCACTCTTTGTTGTTGACCGCCAGATAACTGACTTGGCAGGTGCTTTCTACGCTTTACCAGTTTGAGCGTGGATAGCAGTTCTTTCAAACGCTCCTTATTGATTTTACGCCCATCCAATCGAATCGGCAGCGTGATATTTTCCTCGACAGTCAAAACCGGGATCAGATTATAAAACTGATAGACAAGCCCAACCTGCCTTCTTCTGAATACAGCCAATTCATCTTCGTTTTGCTCATAAACATCCTGTCCATCCACAAATACTTTTCCCGAAGTCGGTCTGTCAACACCACCTAAAATGTGCAACAGGGTAGACTTGCCAGACCCAGATGCTCCAATGATTGCAACAAACTCTCCTTTATCGACGGAAAAAGAAACATCTGACAAAGCATGGACAGGAGCATTGTCCATTTCATAGGTTTTGCAGATATTCTCTACTCTTAATATTTCCATAAAAAGTTCCTCCATATATTTTTGCAATTCAGTATAGCAAAGCCAAGTGACTGCTTCATTACTTTTTCATTACAAAAATGTCACTTAAAAAGGGGCTGCATTAAGCAGTCCCCCGATAAAAGCAGATTTCAAATTCTGCACCGCCTGACTCCCGATTTTTCGCCTGGATGACACCACCCTGATTGACGATGATTGTTTTTGCCAGAGCCAACCCCAAACCGGCATTACCGATGGTAGAGCCACTTCCTTGATAAAATCGGTCAAACAGATGCGGTATATCCTTTTCCTGAAAACCTGTTCCGTTATCCTCTATAATGATTTGTGCCAAAAGAGGTCTTTCTATTGCCTTGATTTCGATAGTGCTGCCCTCTGGTGAATGTTCGATACAGTTTTTTATTACATTCCCCAAGGCTTCAGTAGTCCAATCAGTATCAAGAGATAGTTTTAATTCTGCCGGAATCACTTGCGTGATTGTCTGCATTTTTAATTCTGCCGCAATCTCCAGAGGACGAATTGCTTTTTCTACCACATCTTTTAAGTATACCGCCTGTGGCTTTAGAGTAATCGTTCCTGCATCCAGCTTGGATATTTTCAGAAGTGTGGCTATCAGCCACTCCATTCTTGATAAGAGCATAGTCTGTTTGCGGATCAGCTCATACCTTTCTTCGTCAGTCAGTTCCTCATTACACAGAGAAACATTTAGGATATTCAGCGATGTCAAAGGTGTTTTTAATTGATGTGAAATATCGGCTAAAGCATTCGCCAAATTACCTTTCTCCATTTTCAGAGCTTCTGCCTGTTCAATAAGTCGTCTTGTCATCTTGGATATTTCATCATGTAAAACAGATAACTCGCCCTCTTGAAACTGCCCAAAAGAAATTGTTTCATCTCCATGTAACAGCCTATCAATATGCAAACTAAAATCAGCAATTTTCTTGTATCTTTGATATGTGAAAAAGAGGGAAACTGCACTGGATGAAATGATAGCCGACAGAACAATCCACACAGCTTTGCTATCAACGATAATGCCAATGCCGCACCAAAATAGAATCAGAATACTACTGACAACAATCTGCCTTTTCACTTCTTTATTTCTGATAAAGTCCATATCAACCCACCTTATAGCCAAGCCCACGAACAGTAATTATGATTTCCGGCTCCTGCGGATTGGTTTCAATTTTGTCACGCAGCCTTTTCATGTAAACAGTCAGCGTATTATCATTGATAAACTCTCCGGTAGTGTCCCATAAAAGCTCCAACAATCTTCTGCGAGATAGAACAATACCTTTGTTACGCAGAAAGACTAACAGCAACTTATATTCCATAGCAGACAACAAAATCTCTTTCCCATTCTTTGTTACGGTTGCTTGATTCGTGTCCACAACTAAGTCATGGTAACTGATAATGTTTTGCGTGTTCTTAGTTCTCCTTAATACGCTGTTGATCCTGGAAAGCAGTTCTCTTGGTCTGAACGGTTTGCTGATATAATCGTCAGCCCCCATGTCCAGTCCTGCCACAACACTATATTCATCATCAGACGCCGTTAAGAAAATAACTGGCATAGTTCCTCTTTCTTTAATTGCAGAACAAACAGAAAAACCATTTCCGTTTGATAATTGAATGTCCACCAAGGCTATATCGTATTGGTCGCTATCCAATTTTTCTATTGCTTCTTTTTGACCGGAAGCACTTTCAATTTTGAACCCTTCATTTCCTAAATAGTCCGATAATGAGGATACGATACTTTGGTCATCCTCCACTAATAATAATTTACTCATCATGTATTCTCCTTGCTGAAAGGATTTCTGGCATCATTGCCTTTTTCGTTAGGTATAAATTCAAGAATATCATCAACTCCGCAATGGAGTGTGTTGCATATCTTTTCGATGGTGTCAAGGGAAAGGTAATTATCTCGTTTCAATCGGGTTATGATGTTGGCACTAAAACCTGCCTGTTCCATCAATTCCGCATTGCTCATACCCTTGTCAATCATTAAATGAAACAACTTTTTATATGTTACCGCCATAGCTTACCCTCCTTGTGCTTACATACTCTATTATTATATCACGCAAGTGTGAATAAATCAATGACATTGCGGTAGATTCATGGTTTATAATAGCTCTGTTACGCACATTTTCCTATTTTGGGGTTGGGTAAGGCATTTATACTTTGACGATATGTAACAGTCAAAACATCGGGTACAGACCCGACATTTTGACCGTATATAGCCCCATATCGCTACATCAACTGCCTTGTCCGCTGAAACCGTTTTGCTTCGCCAGTTCGCTTGCTTTTTGTCTGCGTTCCTCGCTCATGGGCGGCTGGAAGCGTATGGACAGTCTGGACTTGTCTATCAGATAGGACACGCCGCCTTGCTCCATTCGCTTGTCCAGTCGGCACAGTTCTGAATTCTTCTTGCTGAACGATTCCAAACGCTTCCGCAGTCCGGCGTTGTAGGTCTGGATATGGGCTTCCTCGTCCGCTTCATTGAAAAGGACGATTGTTTCTTTCTCATACTTCGTCAGCTTCATAATCGTAGCCCTCCACTTCGATGGTGCTGACCTCTGCCAAACTCATAATGAGCTGGGCATTGAAATAGTTTTCCATCTCAATGCGGAGATTGTAAAAGAAGCAACGATACCAGTCATCCGTTCTTTCGTCAAGCAGCTTGATCGCCAGCTTATAAAACAGCTTCTTGGTGCCGGGGTCGGGAGTGATGGCGGCTAACATACGCAGTCGCTCCACGGTAGCTTTGAGGACAGGGCAACCAAAGGCATACAGGGCTTTCTTCTCGTTGATATTCATTTCCATAGTGTGTTCCTCCTTAAAATTGTTGGTCTGTGTAGGGCTTTTTGATTAAAACTTTCTCCTGCCGATAGAGGGATAGTCCTTTTCAAGCTGATAGCTGAGATGCCATTCTGCATAGCTACTGTCATCGAAGTGGGCTTTCAGCTTGTTCATCAGATGCCGGATAACGATTTTCGTCTCGTCATTCCATGCGGCATAGAACAGCGTGTCCAGCCGTTTCAGCGTATCTTTGAGAAAGGGACTTCCAAAGGCATAAAGGATTTTCTTCTCGATTGCGGTCAGTTTCATCGTTTGAACCTCCATAAAATAAATTTAGGGGCTGTAAACAGTCCCTATGTAATGCAAAAGCCGCTACTGCATAAGCAATAACGGCTCTTGGCTCGTATTCAATTCTTGCGGTGTCAATCGGCGTAAATCAGTTCGTCCTTGATGGTTTCCTCTGCCTGTGCCACGCAAGCGTTCATCTGGCGTACCCATTCAAGCTGATTTTCGGCTTTCAACTGCTCCGTCACGCCGTAATGCTTAATGAGTTGCGGCAGGATCACATCCATTCTGTGCTGTGCGGCAGCTTCAATCTCCGCACAATGCTGATAGAGCTTTTCGGTCAACACCATTTCCGAGAACAGAACAGGATGTTGCAATCGCAAGTATTCCTTTCGCATCCGTCCCCATTTGCCAAGACGGATATTCGGCTTCGACAATCTGATGTCGGATACATAGTAATCGCCACTCTTGATAAAATTAAGTTCTTTCATGCTGGTATATCCTCCTGTTTGTTTTTTCTTTGATGGTATTCATCCCTGCGTTTCGCAAGGTGAGCTTCGTAGCGTTCAATAGCTTCGGGGTTTCCGGCTTCTGCTTCGGCTCTCATTTTCTGATAGCTCTTAACGGTGGCTTCGCTCTGATATTTTCTAATGTCTGCCAACTTTTGGGCAGCTTCCGGGTCAGTCTTGGCTTGCTCTACAAGGGCTTCTCGCTCTGCCTTGCGTTGGGCGGTATGGCGGCGGTTATATTCAGCCTTGCGTTCTGCCATCATAGCGGCATATTCCGGGTCGGAAGCCATGCGTTCTTCCTCACGCTCCTTTTTACGCTGTCTGGCTTCGGCTTCTTTGGCTTTGAGTGCCTCCCATTCCTTTGCAGCTTCGGGGTCGTTTTTCGCTTTTTCTTTCAGTTCGGCTCTTGTGAGCTTTGCTTTCTTATTGGCTCGCTCCATACGCTTGCGTTCCGTTTCAAGCATCTTTTCCTGCTTGGCTCGCTCTTTCTCGTCCATCTGACGGACATATTCGGGGTCTGCTTTCTTGGCTTCTTGGAGCTTCTGGCGATACTTCTTATTACGCTCACGGAGATTGGTCAGATATTCCTCATACTGTGCAACAGCGACCGGGTCTCCGGCTTCGGCAGCCATACGCAATTCATCAATCTTCTTTTTCCTGTTTTCTGCACTACGCTGACCTTTCGCTTTTTTTCTGCTCTGGCGTTCTGCATCAATCGCCGCAATGCGTTCTTCCTCGCTGACGGTCTCGCAAGGTGGGTAGTAGTTGCCGATGAAATTAAAATGAATATCAAGAAGCTGCTGGCGGTAGATGGTTCGTCCACCTGTGGCTTCGTGAACCTCAATTCTGTCAATAAAAGCGTAGAGCATGGTATCCGTCAGTTCGGTACAATCCTTGTATTTCTTGACAAGGGCGATAAAGCGGTCTGTTTCTGCTTCCTTGGCAGTTTCAACCTCTATCTGACCTTTTAACTCTGTGATACGCCGTTCAAGAAGTATCTGTTCTTCATCGTACTGCTGTATCATTCGCTGAACCTGTCGCTCCGGCAGTAAACCTTTCATTGAGCTTTCATAGAGGTTCTGTATCATACTATCCAGTTCAGCAACACGCTTTTCAGCTTCCCATAGCTCTTGCTGTCCTGTATCTGTATGTTTGGCTTTGTTCTCATTCCACACAGCTTTAAGCTGGGAAACAAACTCGGCTTCATTTTCAAGGACATACTTGCTGACCGTTTGGATTGCCTGTGAAATAGCCGCTTCCAGAACGGAAGTTTTTACGAAGTGGGAAACACATTCGCCTGTGGTGCTTCGGTAATTGCCGCATTGAAAAGCGGAATCTGAATCGTAGTGGGTGTCCCCATGCTTGGATTCGGGGCTGATATAGCCCATTCTTGCTCCGCAGTCGGCACAGTAGATCAAGCCGGAAAGACGGTGGGTATAAGTGCCGTTAGCCACTCTCGGCTTTTTGTTAAGGCGTATCTTTCGGGCAATATCCCATGTATCTTGGTCAATGATCGCTTCGTGGGTATCGGGAAAAATCATAAGCTCGTCCGATGTTGCGGCTCTGCGTTGCTTAGTTTTGAAATTCTCACAGATGGATTTGCCCAACACAGTATGACCGAGATATTCTTGCCTGTCCAAAATGTAGCCAATGGTGGTGGCGTTCCATCGGTAGGGATTTGCAATTTCAATGTGTCGGCAGTTTTCAGGGAAATGCTTGGCGGCATAGGCTGACGGTATCAGATTCTTTTCTTCAGTCATAATGCTTGCGATAGTAGTTACTCCCATACCTTGGCAAGCCAGACGGAAAATGCTTCTGACCACCTCCGCAGCCGGTTCGTCCACCAACAACTGCTGTTTATCGTCCTTGGTTCGCTTGTACCCATAGGGAATTGAACCGCTGCATCGTAAACCGTTCTTCATTCGGGATTTGAACACAGCTTTGATTTTGTTGCTGGTGTCCTTGGCGTACCACTCGTTCATGATGTTCAAAAACGGAGTGAGGTCATTGTCGGTAGGGTTGGCACTATCCACGCTGTTGTTGATGGCAATGAAGCGAACACCTTTTTTCGGAAACACAATTTCCGTATAGTAGCCGACTTGCAGATAATTACGCCCGAAGCGACTTAAATCTTTTACTACCAAGGTTTCCACTCGCCCTGCTTCTATTTCTTCCAGAAGTGCTGAGAAGCCGGGACGATTGAAATTCGTACCGCTATAACCGTCATCAGAAAAGTGGCGTATGTTCCTTAGTCCTTTCTGACGGGCAAATTCCTCCAAGTACATTTTTTGATTCTGTATGGAGTTCGATTCGCCAATTTGTTCATCGTCTCTTGATAATCGCTCATACAGAGCTGTGATTTTGATTTCTTCTTTTTTTGCCACAGCTTTAACCTCCTTGTGCTATGTAATTTTCGGATATTAGTAGATGCGTGACACACCTTTTCTCTATCCTCTTATATTATAGCCATTCGGGTCTGTGACCACATAGGAACTGTGCATCTGCATCAGATTCGGTTTGAGCCAGAAGCGGGTCTTACCGGAACCGGAGCCGCCAATCACCAGCACATTTTTGTTTCTGGCGGTCTTTGGGTCCTTGGGGCGGCTGTTCATTGTCAGGCTCTCCGTTTTCGTCAGAATCACATTGTTCTGGAATACCGGGTCGATGTAGGGTGTAATGTCCTCATGGGTTCCCCACCGGGCGGAACCGTATTCCATGCCGTGCCTGTACTTCTTGGCGTTCTTGCTTTTCAGGTACACAGCCAGCCGCAGGCCGCCGCAGCAGCACAGGCCCACCAGCAGGTCCAGCGGGTGCAGGCTGGGCCACCAGCTGGCCAGCGCCACCGGCAGCGTGGAGAAGAACGAGAGCATTTTTGCCGAAGCGTCCGCACCCACGGCCATCCGCCACGCTTCACCGAAGTTGGTGGAGAAAAGCCCCATCAGGATATACGGCAGATTCAGCAAAATGAGCTTTTTGATGTTCAGCTGCTTTTTCATCGTTCCAGCTCCTTCCGCTTGTTCCGGTCCACGACGGCGTGTTTTACCAGTTCTTTGAACTGGCTCAGCTTTGCCAGCACGGACGGGCGCTCGGATTTCTCCGCCTTTCTGACCTTTTTCCCGGTGTACTCGGTAAAAGCAGCGGTCAGGGCATCCGCGTCCCGACCCTTGAAAAAGATCAGGTACTTGGGTGGGGAGCTGCTGCGGTCCTTCTTCACCGCATAGTCCACGCCGTATTTCCGGGCGATCTTCTCAAACTCCTTGATGGAGGGGTCGGTGATCTCGATGTTGGAAACCCCTTGGTTTTGACCAATCAGCTGTTTCACCGTCTGCTTGCCCTGGGGCTTCACAGGCGCGTCACGGCTTCTCTGCTTTTGCAGCTTCTTTTCCTTGCGGTGGGCAAGGTACTTGCTGATGGCGGCTTTGAGCAGCCTGCCGGTGAACTTTGTTCCGCTGACAACCAGCGTTAAAGTCCTGTTTTCCACTTCTTCCTGCATTTTCATCGCCTCCTTTCCACAAAATGTGCAGGGGTGGTGCATTTATTTCTAAGGCGGGACCACCAGCCGCCGGAGAAGGTATTTCTTCATCGAACCGCCCTCAACGAATTTGCTCAGAACGGTCATAGAGCAAATCTCCATTTCTGACCTTTGCATGACTGAGAATCTTGATCTGTCCCTTTGCCTGACTGTCCAGAGCTTTTTCATAGCCCTTATCTGACAAAAACAGGCGGGTTCGTTCACCTTTCCAGCCCACCGGGGAGTCATGCGTCAGCACATCAAAAATAATCATGTGCCGGGTGTTCTCAGCAAATCGCTGGAGATCCATGTAGTCATGGCCGTGATAGTTCTGCGCTCCAGCTTTCTGGCGCATTTCTTCCATCAGCTGACCGATTGTTTTGCCTTCTGGCATAAAACTCACTTCCTTTCCCACTCTCATACAACCATCAAAATCATGTCTCTCAGCTGAGCAAAGTAGAGTTTGCCTTGCGGGGTTATCAGCGTATAGGAGCCGATATGCCCGTGATTGCAGTAGTCTTTGACACAAAACAGTCCTTCATTGGCTGGCTTTGCATAGGGCAGTACATTACCGGATGCGGTGCGGTACACAAAACGCTTTTCCAGAAGGAAACGGACAAACCGACGCTCCGGGACAAGCAACTCTTTGGCGGTGGTGCGGAGGTTGGTACTGTGATTGAGGTCGATGAACAAATCATAAAAGGCTGCCTTACTCTCCAGCAGGGCATTTTCCTCTCGTAGCGACGCATTTTCTTCCCGCTCAGCAAGCAGCTCGGAGCAGAGCTTTATCAGAGCTTCCGGAGAAGTGGCTATCTCCCACAACTTTTCTTTTGTGAGATAGGCTCCGTGCTTGCGAATGGCAGGTAGAACTTCATCAAACACCCATTGTTCAAACCGTTCCGCTGACGGCAGTTTACTATGGGCGATCAGACGATATAGATCACCTTCGGGGATAAAGAGCATTTCGACCATTTGTACCGCGGGGCTTCCATCTGCCTTTTTCCCAGTCTGGACCCCTATGGAACATTTCGTTCCACCCCTGGTATGGTCGCGGACGGCTTTGCGTGGATTGGTATATCCCAGCGCTGTTGCCACATCTGTACCGCAAAATAATACTTTGCCATTCTGTTCCAAAGTGCGAATGCTTCCGAACTCTGGACTATTGAAAATTTCAATCTGATTCATGCTGTGCCTCCTTTGGTGTAATACAAAAGCGGCTGATTACCAGCCGCCTGCGTGCATATCGTGATTTACCAGTGAAGTGTAGTGGTTATTCATGGTGGTAGGAGCGTTGAACAGCACTGCAAGCAGGTACTGCTTGATGTTGTGTACCTGGGTGGTGTTCTTTTGCAGACAGTCCATGACAAACTCGATGTGAGAGCTGTCCAGCTTCAAAAAGCGGGAGCGTACAATTTCATGAGGAAAGTCCGCACCAGAGATCCGGGTGGTCTTTCGTTTGGCACAGACCGTTTCTACCAACAGCTCTACGATCTCATTCAGGTCATCCAGGTAGAGAGGATAACGCTGCTTCAGACAATCATACTCGATATTCTCCAAAATCAATTCCCGATAATTTTCTATCTCTGTGACAGACATCGCATCCCTTCCTCGTATAATATGATTTGCAGACCGTTTTGTAAGTGTGTCTGCTTAGTCCA